>OLNT01000369.1_pt1 | contig 30016 bp, 28 predicted proteins | sample 1672641 | NCBI WGS metagenome assembly OLNT01 (sample SAMEA3136708, study PRJEB25190) | human gut metagenome
AGAGCAGGGATATGAAGGCATTGAAAGCATCAATGGATACCATCCGAAAAACATCGGCAGAGATTATCGGGAACATTGAGGAGCAGATGCATGAAATTGAGATGGAAAGACCAATCAGAGAAACATTTCATAGAGAGGATGTAATTCTGCAGCTTTCAGGCAGTATGGGTTCAGAATATGCGTATGATCTGGTTGAAAATATGACAGCAGAACAGCTGCAGGAGAACGTGATGGAATATGTCACTTTACTGGAGCAGGAAGAGATTTCAGAGGATGAGAAATCTTTGGAAGAATTTTTGGAGGACAGAGGTGCAGCGATCACAGTACTGTATGCAAGCGATGGAGTGGGAGAAAATTATCCGATTCACTTTTTTGATGTAGCGTATGATGCTGATACAGGCATTGCTTATTTTTCAGAGCTGACACCGAAAGAACAGGCAGAAATGCTGGTGGAAAAAGCGGAATTTCCGAGAACAATTTTTACAGAAGAAGAGAAAGCATTTGTAACAGAATATGCAGAAACCTTTCCCGGACAGGTAGAAAGACTGAATGATCTGGTCTGGGATATGCGGGAATCTTATGAGGAAGCCGGTGCAAACTTAGTACATGAAGTGATCCAGGCAGCAAGAGCAAATTTCCCAACCACAGAACTTCCAGAAGAAAGAGAAAGTACCATGCAGTATGCCCATAGACTGATTGAAGCTGCAGAAACTGCCAGTCATGAAAATTTTACGGAATCACAAAGAAATCTTATTGTAAATTTTGCTTATAAAATGGATGACCGGGACGAAGTTTTGGGACTGGTAAACCGTATGCTGACAGCGAATCGAGGTGACCGAAGTGAAGTTATGAGAAGTCTTGTGCATGAGACAGAGGCACAGATGGATAACTTTCCAGATGGAAGGATCGGTTTTACAGAAATGCATGAAGCAGGAATCCGACTGGAACACATGTATCCTCTTGAAAAAAACAGGGCAGTAGAATTGTATCGTGAAGGTGCAGAAGTTTTTCTCTTACATGGAAATCCAGACAATCCAGAGCAGGCAGGACAGATTCTGGCAGAAACAGAAAATGCGATCATGGGGCATGACGGTATTTTTGGCATTACGGAAACGGAATGGGAAGTACATAAAGAAAGAGAAGCAGCTGCCGCCAGACAGGAAAAACTGGAACAGGATAGTGCAGAAAAGATTGACGAAACTTTGCTTCTTCATGGAGAAAGCGGTCGTTTTGCAATCTATCAGATGGATACAGGTGGAGAGCATACTTATCAGTTTATGGGGATTGAATCGGCTCAAAAATTAGGCTATACCATTGAGGGAAAAGACTACAAGATGGTGTATGCGGCTCCGTGGATACCAACGATCACATTAGATGATATTTTTGAGAGATTTAATATCAACCGTCCAAACGATTTTCATGGACATTCCTTATCGGTAAGCGATGTCATAATTATAAACCGGACGGCGGAAACAAAGGCTTATTATGTGGATTCTTTCGGCTTTGAGGAACTTCCGGACTTTGTACAGCAGAGAATGGAGATACTGAAAAATAATCATACCAGAGCCTATCCCCCAGTTTATAAAGGAACATTTGCTCAGGCAATGGAAGAACGGGATGTAGATGCCTATCTGGATTCAAGAAAGTTAAATATTGATTGTAAGAAAGCAATCGAGGAAGCAATCGCATTAAATTTTGATGGACTGCATTTAAAGGAAGATGCCGCAATACAAGTGCTGGAACAGTTTGGAGAAGAACGTATGACGTTTGTTATGGCAAATACGCTCTGGGAACTTTCTTATGATGGCAGATTTTCCAGACAGAACAAAGACTGGGCAGAACATATTGAAATCCCGGAAAATATCAATCAGGGAAAGAATCTGAATCAGGATTATGTGATAGAAAGCCATCCAGCGGTGTTGGACGGATTTATTGATATGGCAAGAGCAGAGATCCGTATGCAGAAGATTGAACAGGCATTGGATGAATCGGAAGTTACCGTTACAGCGGATACCAGAGGATTTGAAGCAAACGGACATGATGGAACTTGGCATACAGTAGATGAAAAGGAGTATGCAGGAGAGAAGTTCTTTTTCATGGAGCATGATGAGTATGGTTCAGATGTGGCAGGGATTATCGTATCGGAACATGGTCACCTTGTCGCAGAAGATCTCTGGAATGGGTATGATGCAGGAGCATTGGAAGCTATTTCAGAATATCTGCAGGAGAAAGGGATTTCTGTAGAGAGACTTATGCCGGAACTGGAACCGGATGAACTGGCATATAAGATTGACGATAAGTATTTTGCAATCCAGAGAACAGAAGAAGGCTATGATTATACCTTTTATGCTTTGGATTACGATGAGATCGACGGCGGTGCTTATGACAATCCTGATATTTCTATGCGTCAGGCAATGGAAGATATTCTGGAAGATGAAGATATGTCCCTGGAAAATGCAGTTCCCGTTGATTATGAGGATTTGATGGCAGAAGTGGAAGAAGCAGGCGAACGGCAGATGCAGCTGGCACAGTTATTAAAGAATTGTCCACCAAGTATTTTTGAGGATTATGACCGGGAAAAAGCAGTGGATACCTGTGAGGGAATCGCAATGCAGTTTACCAAGAGCAAAGGGTATCTGACCGTACAGGCAACGGAAGAAGGCTATTTTTATATTTTTTATGATTCTGACCTGCACGAAATCCATTCCAATGATTATGATGATTCCAAAGTATCTGTTCAGAAAGCTACTTATGAAATCTTAAAAAGTGAAAGAATGGATGATATGGAATGTATCAAAGTGGACTATAAAGAATTTGAGGCAATGACCATCCAACATTCAAAGGATCTATTACAGGCAGGTGAGCTTCGTGCGACTTCTGAGATTGGAAGAGATGAAGTAGCATTAAATGGTCTTAGCAGGGCAGAAGTGGAACGAGGTGTCTTGTATCATGCACAGGGTATTCTGGAAGATATGGGATTAGAAAATGAAGTAGAGCTACTTGCAGCAAGGGTGCATGGTTCCAGAAGCAGAGAGGAACTTTACAGAGATGATTCTGACCTTGATGTGGTGCTTTCTTATCGTGGCAATATCCGGGAGGACAGTTTCTTCAATGAATTAAATGCTCATGGTATAGCAATGGCAGGTATTAAGGTGGACATCAATCCTATCGCAGAAGAAAGAATCACTCTGGCAGAATATATGAAAGAGTCCGAAGCCTATCTTGATCAGAAGGAAATCGAAAAGCTGGCAGTGGATTTAGATAATTTCAGCTTTGAATATGACACTTACGAATATAAAGATACCGTTGAGAACAGGGAAGAACAGGTGGAGAAAATCACAGAGGACATTTTGAATCAGAAAACAGGGTGTTTAAAGGACTGGCTGGTTGAAGTATCGGAAGAATCTGATATAGACAGTGATGTGATAACTGCCCGTTCACTGCTTTCCCGTCTGGAAAAAGCAGAAACCCTTTCTATCTTTACCAGACAACCAGAACAGGAACAGCCAGAAGCTACGATTACTTTTTATGTAGCAGAGTGTATGGAGTTCCCGGTCATGGGGGAATACCATAATAATCTCACGCTGGAAGAAGCAATTAAAATTTATGAAAGTATTCCGGCAGAACGAATGCATGGAGGCAAAGGGATTGGCTTTGATCTGCAGGATGGGGATGAAGATTATTCTGGAGAATACGAACTGATGAGCTGGGATAGAGTAGACAGGGAACTGATAGATATGATTCCGCATTATAAGGAAAGCCCATTGGTACAGAAAGCAATCAATGATATGGAAAAATATCTTGCAGATAAAAAGAATAAGCAGGCAGAGATTACGGAAGAATTATCCGAAAAACAGTCAGGTAAAAATATAGATGTTGAAAAAAATGCAGAGAAGAAAGTAACAAGAGAACCAGGAAGCATTAAAAAATCTGTTCTGCAGTCTTTAAAAGACTATCAGGCAAGAGTAAAAGCACAGGAAAAAGCAAAAGAAAAAAACAATGAACATAAGAAGGGAGATATGGAATTATGATGGATCTGTCTATGAATTTTGATATGGAAGAATGTATCGTGACTGCAATGCTCGATCAGGGCAACCGAATTGATACGATGGAAGCAATCGACCGGGTCATACCATTTCTTGCAGGAGATTCGGAAATGATTATGCTGGTCTGCGAAACAATAAGAAAACTGTTCTGCATGAGTGATGAAGGCTATGAGGTTTTCCTCATGGATTTGGAAGAGTATAAAGAAGATTTAGAGTTGATGGAGGAGAGTGAAGCATGAACACAAGTCAGTGTGCAGTATATCAGGTGAAAGAAGCACCAGAGTACAGAAATGTCCGTTTCCGTTCTTATGCTAAATTAAAAAGTGAAGAAAAAGAGGTCAGAGCAGAAAATTATCAGCAAGTATATATTGGAAGAATCCAGCAGGGGGAAACTCCGGCGGATATAAAAACACGCCTGCAGAAACAGCGGCCGAAGAACTTTAAAGGTCATTCCATCGGATGCAGTGATGTCATTGTCCTTACTGATGATGGAAAAACGACCGCCTACTATGTAGATAAAGATGGATTTATCATTGTTTCAGATTTCTTCCAGATGAAAAATTCTTCGGATACAAAGCTGGATGTTGACACAAAGGGATATACTATCGAAGGAAAAAAGGGAACATGGCAAGTCATTGATTACATTTTGATGAATGAGAGAAAATGGTTCCTGATGGAACACGAAGAATACGGACCGAGAGCTGCCTATGTGGTTCTCAGTGATGATGGTGCCGTTATTATGAACGATAATTATAATGGACTCGATGCAGAGGCAAGAGAGAAAATTCAGAGTTTCTTAAAACAGCAGGAAGAGAAAGAACAGGAAACATCGCCACAGCAACAAACGTCAACACCAATCGGACAGGAACAGCTACCACAACAGAAGAGAAAAGAACCAGAGCTGGCAAACTGGCAGAAGGTCATGGACAACGGAGAATATCTTCGCAGTGCGGAGATGGCAGAAGAAGCCAACTATAACATGATCGACGGACTGATGAACAACGTCCGCAAGGTAAAAGATAAAGATAAACCAAGAAAATCCGTACTTGCCAAGCTCCGGCTCAACCAGAAAAAAGTCGCAAAGCAGGGGAAGAAACAGACGCAGCAGAAAGCGATGACGGAGGATATGGAGAGGAAGAAGAAATAGTATTTGACAGAAGTGGTCTTGCTACATATGTGGCAGGGCTATTTTTGCGTTGAAAATTGTGGGGACATATTATATGGTATTATATAGAAGAGGAGATAATACGAGTATCTGCTGAGAGTTAAGATAAATGATGCCATAGCCAGAAGTGACTTATTAGATTTAGATTGGAGAAGAGATTATGGAGAAATTTGAGCCAAAATGTACTCAAAAATATTTTTGGGCAAGTATGTATAAAAAAGAATTAGAAAAATGTGGAGTGAATTTTGAGGACGATAATTACATCTATCATCCCAAAGTTGAGGAGTACAGAACCGAACGCTATGTCCCGAATAATATGGTACATGTTTCTGCAATTAAGTTAATCGAGGATGTTTTTATAGGGCAAGAACGTCTTGAAAAATTGTATGGACCATATAACTTTGCAATCACAAGAGAACTAACAGAACGTGAATTAAAGCAATGCATATGGCAAAATGCTATTGTGGAAAGAAGTACAGGAACAGAAATTAAAAAGGACATCGAACAATATTTTCGAAGAAAAATGTCAGTTAATAAAGAGGGAAAGATATCTGGAAAATCTGGATTGATCGAGCGTATGCAATCATTAGGTTTTGATTTTGATGCATTTGAGGATGATTCAAAAAAGATACGATTATTCCATTTACTATATTATTTTGAACATGACAATAATGTAAAATTGATTTCTTTTTTGGGAAATCCAACTCTTGAAAATGCTGATCATAGTTTTGGCGGTGGGGTTACAAGAAATGGTATTTTGTTAAGAAAACTTAAGATGCCCATTTATCCTATTGTCGATGAAACTTATGTAAAAAATGTTGCAGAAGGATTAAGTTTAGTAATGACCCATTGGCAAGAACAAATAAAAAAAATACGTTTTTATGTTGACGACAGTAGTTTTATTAATCAAGTGTCTAATTTAGATAGGATAGCTGATTGGCTAGATGGATATCTGGAAAATATTGATTTTAATAAAAATGGAATATATTGCGATGGTGTATTAGAAACCTTTTTCTTGAAATTAAGTCAACATGAGTATCTAGGAAATGAAGCAGATCTTATTAAAATAAGATTAAAAAGAACACATAAAAATATACATTTTCCAAAGTATAGACCAAGTGAGTGTGTTAAAATGGCTTATAAAGCAGTACCTAAGGATATAAAGCAATTAAAAGAATATATTACAGATAACATTGATAGGTTAGCTTGTTTTGTATATGATAAAGAGGAAGTTACAGATAAAGAGAGAGAAGTTCTTTTGAAAAAGACGGCAGAACTTGATGCTTATATTAAAATGATTAATGCCATGACACAGTCAAAAAAATCAGAGTATATTCAGGAATATATGATAGTTGCAGCATTAGCGGAAATTATTAATCCTGTTGATGAGAAAATCGAAAACAAATTCTACAGGTATAAAAGCGCAGATCAGAAAAAATATAGTGCCGAGCTGAAAAATAAAAAAAGGCATATAGAAGATGCCAGTCTGTTAGACGCATTTGATAAGAGTCAGCTTGCTTGGATTGATAGAGTAAATGATAGATTTGATATTTGTTTGGGGCGAGGCGAAGAAACCGAATTACAGTCTAGAATAGAAAATAATATTGACCGTTTAATTATAAAATTGCTTTCAACAAATAACCTTCATGATATGATGTATCTTCATAATCATTTCAAGGTAATGACTGATATATTCTTTTACAGTGATACTGAGATTTCGGAAAAATGGAATATTTTCATAAATAATATACGGTCGGTTTATAAGGATTATGAAATTACAGGAAGCACTTACGAAATTTTCCAATTTACAGGAATGTGTATGAATACAGATATATTTAATGAAATTAAAAATCAAATCATTAATCAGATATCGGAATCAATAAGGATGGGGAAAATAATAGAGCAACAATACCCTATTGAATTGTATGATAATTATATTGGGGGAAAAGAAAAGTGTTGTGCTGTGTTTGAAACAAATCCATATGAAGAAACGGTAACATTAACTATGTTTGGATTTTGTTATTACGAAGGGGAAGTCATTGTTCTTGAACAAAACGGAATAAATCAGTTTAAGGAAAAAAGAAAAATAACATTTTAGTGAGGCGGAATGCGAGCTTTTTTTAGTGTATCATACTTACAACAGTAATAGGGCCCATACTGATTATTATTTTGGAGGTTTGATACTATGAAAAAGTACAACACAGTTTCGATGCAGTATATACCAGGTGAATATTACATTACCCAAGGACATAAAGGACATGAACGCAATCATTACAACAAATCCGGACGCTATGTTAATCAGAGAGGTTTTGGATGGGCATCAGAGTACAAGTCGTCTGAACTTATTCTTTACCTTGAAAGAGATGGAAAAAGTTTAGCAGTTCGTATTGACCCTTACTTTAAAGAAAATGTAGGTCGCATGACTCAAAAACGTATCGACAAGATTATCGCTGCAATGCCGGATGAGGTTCACGTTGAAAAGCATACCTCAGATTATGGTAACAGCTATTTTGCTGTAAGCGAGAATGATCTCAATGAATGGCGTAAGGCATCAGGTCTTAAGAAAAAATAACAAGATTTGAGAACAGTAGCAGATTTCTTTATGAGACACAAAGTGGATAATGATATTCTTGTTTTCCGGACTTTTGCGATAGCTATGATTAAATACTAAAAAAGAGTTTTCGCAGTTCTAAATTGCTGATAAGCCGGAAGAAAAAGCGGTGGATTGACGTTTGCAGATATGTTCATATGTAGTATCAGAAGAGCGGAAGACTGTGATAGCATCGAGATTAGTATAATAACAAGACTTCCCCATGATTTGTATATTAAATATACTTCATGGGGAGTTATTCTGTATATTCAGATATTTAGGTTCATGAATGATGGTGAGTGTGAAGTAAAATTGCTTCCTGGGGGTCAATTTTAAATATAAATCAATAAATAGGACGGAAGAAAAATTAGCACTCTTTTTCCAGTGTCATTATCAAAAGTTAAAATACGAAGATTCCACTCTTAATAATATCTTTCAGGGAATCAATTCCAACACTCAGATTATTCAGAAACAGAATCTTTCTTTTTTCTGGATTTACCAGAAATCATTTTATGACCAGAGTACATAGCCATAATCATACAGAGAAGAGAACTGCAAGCAAAATATTTGTGAGCTGTTTTCATATTTTTATAGCCGGTATAAAAGGTTCCAATCATGGTTGCTAATGCACCAAGTGACCAATATTTATGTGCTTTCATTTGAATACCTCCTGCGTTTTTTTATAATAATACATCTTTTGAGGAAATATGCAAACAGTAAAATTTATAAATTCTGCTCTTTTTCAATATGATGTTCTTGTTCAGGCTTCTTCCCAAGAATCATATCAATATTCGCATCTACAGTCCTCAGTTCCCGTTCCTGATCACGATGGCTGTAAAAATCGGCTCGTTGTACTTCACGCAGTTCTGTGAGCCGGTCTTTTTCGGTGTAGAGGGATTTTATGGAAGGAAGTTTCTGCCCATTGGATTTTTCTTTCAGAATACGCAAAGCAGTTTCATAAAGAGAGAGTTCCGCTTTATGCTCCTCATAAAATTTATTACGGTTGCGGCTTTTGCGGTACTGGGCATAGAGGTCTTTGTAGGCAAGGTACTGTCCTGTAAAATGAATCTGTTCGTTGACACTTTTGAGTTGTTGTTCAGTATCTTTCATCTTTTTACGGGCAAAGTTGGTTTGGCTTTCTGCATTTGTAAGAGCAGCATTAAAATCTGCTCTGGTGTCATACCCATGTTCCTGTATATAGGCAACAGTCTGAGCCATCTGTTTCAGATTCGTCAGTTTTACTTTTTGAGCATAGGCTTCGCTCTGCTGTGCTTTGATACAGGTCTGTAAATCTATCACAAGCCGGAGATCCGATTTTATGAAAATGAATGGAACAGAAATCTGAGATGAATCGGAAGAAAGTGCCTGCTGTAAATTGGTAGCGGTATCCGAAACAGATTGTTCCTGGACATTCTCTTTCTTTTTGGAGAGAGATTTTGTATTTTTCATAAATGTTTTCATGAGAAAATCTTCTTCGTATCTGGTTCCAAGATTTCTGCCAGTAACATATTTTTTACGGTCAGGGTGAAGGTAACTGTAGCGTCCTCGACTAATTTTGAAAATGATATGATACTTCTCTTCAAGGATTTTTGAAAATTCTTCCGGAGATTTTGCGACACCTGCAGCATTGTCAATCGCATCCCGGAGAAATTGTTTCTCTGTCTGGTATTTCGTTTCTTTTGGGGTAATCCCATCTTCACGCATCTTCTGGTTGAACTTATCAAGTTTTTTCTGTCCCCGGCGTTGTGCCCAGTATTCTTTTTCTGTGATTTTTCTTTCAGCAGGAGTGAGCAGATCAACTTGATGCAATCCCTCTTTTTGGCACATATCCATAACTTCTTGTTTTAAATGGGCAAGATAGGCTGTGCTTAGATGATGTTTATAACCTGCTTTTGATTCACAGGCATATTCCATAAAAGATTCTTCTGGTACATCATATTTCCGGATACTGTTGATTACGATGTGGACATGGATGTTGCCGCTTTCATTGTGCCCATCTGTATGTGTACAGATTAAAGCCTGATGACCGGGAAAGTTTTTCTTTGCAAAAGTCAATCCAAGCTGCTGTGCCTGTTCACCGGTCAATCCACATTCATCCCGGTCTTTCGGGTCAAAACTGATAATATAGTGATGAGACTTGATCTCATTGAAGTTCTGATTTTTATGGTAATAGCTGTTCAGTTCCTGACATTCAGAAGCAAAAGTAAATGGATCACAGTTTAGTCCATCCAGATAATACTCATCCCGGAGAATCATGTGTCCGTTTTCATCCAAGACAGGTTTTTGGGTATATTCGTTGTGTTGAAAAATAAGATACCGTTCCGATTCTCCATAGTCTGCATTTTTACTTGCGATATGTTTAATCACTGCCACGAAAATCACCTGCCATCTTCATTACTTCATATTTCATTTCATAAATATCCCGGATACATTTCTTTATTTCCCCACGCATTTCTGCCGATATGATTCCACCTTGGTTAAAATATCGGGCAATCTGGTTGAGGTTGCTGCCAATTTTGCCAAATTCTCCGATCAGTTTTTTTATTTCCGGAACATCAGCAACAAGTTCATATTTGATTGTTACCTGCTGATTGTCCAGAGCATTTCGTATAAATTCTGCCATGCTCATGTTGATGGCACTGGATCGCTCCTGTAAAAGCTCATACTCCGTATCGTTCATGCGAATATGGATGCTGTTACTGCGGACGGTCTGTTCGTCTTTTTTCGGTCTTGTCATATTCTTTTCCTTTCTGCTGTACGGTTCCGAATACAGGAAGAAACATTCATAGAAGTCTGTGATGACAAAGGATGAAAATTCATCCTGCTGTGACCATGTACATGGGAACCAATACGTCTGCTTTTGATAGTAGTCGAGGGTATGGGGAAACGGAATCCCCATCAAGTTGCAAGTGACCGATAAGCCTGTAAGGGTTATTGGGCTACGTTGCGAAACTTGCTCTAAGAGAGAATCCCTTCCCATAATCATGCGTGGGAGACATCAAAAAGACAGGTAAAAATATAAAAAAATAAAAAAAGTGAAAATTCATCTGACATTTTGCCCTCTGCCAGCTGTGATTAGTAGAAAAAGAGAGATCACAGGAGGTAGCCAGATGAAAAATATAGAAATGCCTACACTGGAAGAATTGCAGGAAATGGCAGCAGTGGACATCCGTACCGTAGATAGAAATACGTTAGTAGAGCTGGATGATGTGGAGATTCATGAAGAATTACCGCAGGCAGAAAGAATTGCAGATTATATCAAGCAGATTAAAAATCCGTATTGCTATAAATCACATGGGGTAGTTGTGAAGATCAGCTTTGCAGGAAAATGCTCGTTGGAAGAAAGCCTGAGCAGATGTATCTCCATGTAAAAGAAAAATCGTCCAGAAAAAAATAATCGAAAAAAGAAAGAAAAAGGTATGGTAGTAATCCAGAAGTTATGTTAATATGGATGTGGGTCAAAATTTAAAAGCATTCAAGGAGCCGTGAATTTCTTGGTTTACACCGCCACAGAGCGAGTAAAGTAGGAGGTTGATGGCTTTATGTATTTCAATCAAAAGTCTATTTTAGCAGCGGATTATCTCCGGTTATCCAGAGAGGATGGAGACAAACTGGAGAGTGACAGCATCCGCAATCAAAGAAGTCTCATTAACGATTTTGTAAAACAGCACAAAGAGATCCAGCTGGTCGAGGAATATATCGACGATGGATACAGTGGAACGAACTTTGACCGTCCGGCATTCCAAAGGATGCTTGAGGATGTGAAAAGGAAGAAGATCAACTGTATCATCGTAAAAGATTTATCCAGATTGGGAAGAAACTACATTGAAACAGGAAGGTATTTGGAAAAGATCTTTCCATTTATGGGTGTACGGTTCATCGCAATCACAGACCATTATGACAGTGCTGCAGAATCGGATGATGCAGATCAGATCATTGTTCCGTTTAAGAATCTTATCAATGATGCTTATTGCAGGGACATCTCAATTAAAATCCGAAGTCAGTTAGATGTAAAAAGAAAAAACGGGCAGTTTATTGGCAACTTTGCAGCCTATGGATACTTAAAAGATCCAGAAGATAAGAACCATCTTATTGTTGATGAATATGCGGCAGATATTGTACGGCTTATTTTTAATCTGAAAATAGATGGGTACAGTTCACAAAGAATAGCAGCCCAGTTAAATGAAATGGGAGTTTTGCCGCCATTGGAATATAAGAGAAGCCGGGGGATGAATTATAACAGCGGATTCCGATCCGGTTCTGATCCCAAATGGGCAGTCACTTCTATCAACCGTATTTTGCAGAATGAACTTTACATAGGCACAATGGTTCAGGGCAAAAACCGAAAGATCAATTATAAGGTGAAGAAAAGTTCCCCTATCGCAAGAGAAAACTGGATACGAGTAGAAAATACACATGAAGCAATTATTCCAGAAGAGAGTTTTCAATATGTACAAAGTCTGTTGGAAATAGATACTCGGATTGCTCCGAAAAGAAAATCCGTTTATTTATTTTCTGGATTTGTACGTTGTGGGGACTGTGGTGAGAACATGGTCAAGAGAAGCACAACGAAAAAAGGGAAAAAATACTGTTATTATCATTGCTCCACTTATAAAAACAAAGAGGGATGCAGCTCCCATCTGATCAGTGAAAAAATGATTTATGAAGTTGTCCTGGAGTCTATAAAAAAGCAGATCGCATTATTGATTGAAGCAGAAAAGATCATACAGAAAAATGGAATGGATACTTACAAGAAAGTGGAGAACCGGTCATTAGAACAGCAGTTAATGGCACTTTATGAGGAAGTGGAAAGATATAAAGATTTAAAGGCGAGACTGTATCAGGATATGGTAGACGGTATTGTCAGCAGGGAAGAGTACCATGAATATAATCAGAGATTCACAGAGAAGATGCAGAAAGCAGAAAAGGCAAAACAGGAAACGGAAGAGAAGAAAGAAAAGTTATCTGCGGAAGAAAAAAGGATGCATCCATGGATAGAGGATTTCAAAAAATATAAAAATATCCAAAGCCTTGACCGGAAAGCAGTTGTTACATTGATAGAACAGATCATTGTATACAGCAAGGAGCAGATTGAGATTCAGTTCAAGTATAGTGACGAGATGCAGGAAATGATAGAAGCAGTGCAGCTCATACGTGAGCGGCAGGAACGGAAAGGAGAATTTGTATGCGGTGCGTAAGTTATACCAGAACGACTTCCTGTAAGGAAGATGGACAGATTCCTGTGGATATTATTAAACAGCAAGATGAGCATATACAGGAATACTTGAAAAAACAGGGATGGATATTATCTGCAAAGTATTGTGACAGAAAAAAAGATACAGAGGAGAACACTGCTTTTGAAGAACTGACAAAAGATGGGATCGACCGCAAATTTGATATGGTAGTTGTAGATAGCATTGACAGATGCGGAAGGACAATATCCTGTGCAGATGATGTCTTAGTAAAAACATTTGTCCCGGCAGGAATACATTTTGCAGTTGTACAGGATGAGTTTATCAGCATTGGAAAAACGAAAGAAGAATTATATGAATATATAAAGAAAGCTAGGTATGCGGCAGTTCAGTTAAAAGGCATGAGAGAGTATGCAGTCAGAGAACAGCTGGAGGGACTTTATACCGTGCATGATGAAAAGTATGGATACATTCTTTCTGATGACCGCAGGGAATTGCTTATTGATGAAGAAGCGGCAGTTGTTGTGCGGGAGATCTTTCAGATGGTATTGGATGATGGTATGCTGCTTACAAATATCGTGAAAATTTTAAATGACAGTGAAATAGAATCTCCGATGGTGCATAATGCACGGGTCGGTCATAAGGTATGGCCGGCATATGACAATAAATGGTTATTCTGTTCCGTAAGGAGAATCCTTAGATGCACAGCGTATGCTGGCTACTGGCAAAAGACCATCAACAGAAAAATCTGTACACTTCCCATCGCTCCAATTTTGGAAGAAGGCATATTTGAAAAAGTGCAGGAGATTCTCGATAAGAGAAAGAAGCCAAGGAAAGTAAGAACAGGTAAAAGGGGATTATTTGTAAAAAAGATATTTGATGCCGAGACAGGAAGAAAAATATCACAGAGAAATTTTAAAACCGGAGAAAGAGTCTTCCTTTTCGCTAGTTGGGCAAATCAGCTTCCAAAAGATGAAAGTACCTACATTTCTTTTGAAATAGTGGTTACCGAAGTAAGAAAAGCAATACAAAGAGAAATGGAACTGGCGGAACAGATAAAAAAGAAACTGGCTGCCACAGAAGCAGAGGCAGAGAAATATAAATGCTTAAAGCCATATTCACAAAGAGCGTGGACGATCTTTGAAGAGATGGAGCAAGTGGAAAAAGAGCGTATTCCCTTATATCAGAACTACCAGACAGGAAAAATCAATGAAGAAGAATATCTGGTGGGAAAAGAAGAAATACGGGATCAGCTTAGTATGTATGATGGAGATTTCAGTGAACTTATGAAAGAGGTATCCGTTATAGAAAAGGCATATAGCAATAAAAATGAATGGTTAGAGACTTTTAAGAAAGAGAATCTTCCGAAAGAACTACAGCCAGAGCATATCAATAAATGGATTGAGAAAGTATTGATAAGAGATTTTAAAGAAGTGCAGGTATGTTTATCCAAGCAGGAATGGAAAAAATACTTTCCAGCAGAATGGATGGAGGAATAGGGATGGCAAGAAAGAGCAGAAAAAACAGAAACGTAGAATCTAATATGCAAACGGTTGTCAAAAAAGAAAACTTACTGGATACGGCTGCGTATATTCGTCTGTCTGTTGAAAACGGAGGAAATGAAACGGATGAAACATTAGTTGTGCAGCAGATGCTTGTAGAAAGATTTATAGAAGAGCATCCGGATCTGAGACTGGAAGAGGTATACATTGATAATGGATTTACAGGCACAAATTTTGAACGTCCTGGATTTATGAGATTAATGGAAGATGTTCGTTCTGGAAAGGTGCAATGTATCGTTGTAAAAGATTTATCCAGATTCGGCAGAGACTATCTGGAAACAGGATATTATCTGGAGACTATATTGCCAAAGTTAAATGTACGCTTTATTGCGATTACAGATGATTATGATAGCTCTAGAAAAGAGGACAGGGAAAATATAAGTGTTCCCATCAAAAACATGGTAAATGCCATGTATGCAAAGGATATGTCTAAAAAAATCCTGGCGGCAAAGGAAGCACAAAAGCGGAACGGAAATATCACGTTATCTAAGGTTGCATTTGGCTATGTTCGTTCTGAGGATAAAACAAGACAGGTCGTAGATGAAACGGTTGCCCCGGTTGTGCGTATGATATTCCAATGGACATTGCTGGGAGTCAGTAAGAGAGAAATTGCTGACAGGCTGAACCTGTTGGGAATTGCGACACCCGGACAGAAAGAAAAAAGAAAGATAGCAAGAGTGCCACTTGAGGAGACAAAGTGGAATGGAGGAACTGTCAGAAAAATATTAGAAAATCCAACCTATACAGGAGATATTGTCACAGGAAAATTGAAACAATCTTTGTACAAAGGAGTGAAACAGTATCGTACAGTACCAGAAGAGTGGGATGTGCAGAAAGATATGCATACTCCGCTGGTTGCGAGGGATGATTATGAGGAATTGCAGGAAAGCAGAGAAGAGATTCATAAGGTAACGAAGAAACGCCAGTCCAGATGTATGAAGGACAGAGAAAAGTATCAGGATAGTTTTCCGGGAATGGTCCGATGTGGCGAGTGTGGGAACGTTATGTATTTCAGACGATATACTCATAATTATACAACCAATGAAAAAATGGGAAGCGATTACTATTGTGGGAATGAACAATGTTCCAGAAATTTGATAGAAGGAAACTTACTCAAGATCCTTGTGATGGATCAGATTCAGATTTTGATCAAGAGTATGTGTGACAGAAAATTGCTTTTGCAGAAAATGAAAAGTGCAACAAAAGAAAACAATATTTTTTATAAAGCAGCGGCAAAGGTAAGGACATTGGAGCGTAAGATCGCACAGACGGAAGAACGCAATACAAGACTATATGAAGATTATGTAGCAGGTGTTGTGGATAAAGATGATTTTGATATGATGAAGGAACGCTATATAGGGGAACTCCAAAATCTCCGGGAAGAGCTTCAGGTACAAGAACAGAATCAAAGGATCCTGGAAAAGAAAGCAAACCGATATATGGATATGGTAAATCATATGGAAAAATATCTGGATAAAAGAGAATATAATGAGGCACTTGTACAAGAACTGGTGGAATATATAGAAGTATATGCAAATGGGAGTATCCATGTGTGCTTCAAATGTAAGGATGAATTCCAGCAGATAGCAGAAGAAATGGAAGGTGTTCAGATTGGCTAATGGATTGTATTTAAGACTCTCTATAGCAGATGGAGATTTAGGGAAAGAAAATAAAGATGAAAGCAACAGCATTGACAACCAGAGATCACTTCTTGTCAATTTTATCACTGACAGAGAGGACATGAGTGATGAATACATAGAATATGTGGATGATGGGTATTCCGGAACGAATTTTGAACGTCCGGCATTTAAGAAAATGATAGAAGATGCGAAGGCAGGAAAAATAGATACCGTCATTGTAAAAGACTTTTCACGATTTGGGAGAGATTATATTGGAGTTGGAGATTATCTGGAGCAAGTGTTTCCACTCCTGGGAATCCGCTTTATTTCATTAAACAATAATTATGACAGTAAAGAGTACATAGGAAGAACGATGGGATTAGATATGGCAATCAATAATCTTGTCAACAATCTTTACAGCAAGGATATATCCAAGAAGTTAAAGAGTGCCTTGAAGGTGAAATGGAAGAATGGAAAATGGACAGGCTCGAAACCTCCATTTGGTTATTTAAAAGATGAAGAGCATGGATGCTGGAAAATAGATCCGGTAGCGGGTAAATATGTCCGTATGATATTTGATAAAGCGATGGAAGGCTGCAATACTTCTCAGATTTGCTATTACATGAACGAGCAGAAGGTGCCGACACCTGGAAAATATAATCAGATGAACGGATTGCTGCGGCAGGGGAATTATAAAATGCCAGATAAGGAAGTTGTTTGGGATACCGGGATGATCCGTACAATTCTTGGAAGGTTTGAGTACACAGGTGCTTTAGTTATGGGAAGGCGGCATACAGTAGCGGTTGGAAGTAAAGTAACAAGAAAGACAGCAGAACGAGATGTCATTATACGGAAGAATATCAATCCGGCAATCATTACGGAAGAAGAGTATGAAGTGGCAAGTGCATCTATTATGTTTATGACAAAGCCAGAATATCGTGGTGCGAAAGACTTTCTTCTGAAAGGAAAAGTACGGTGTGGAAACTGCCACAGGGCATTAGCTTATACAGATGGCGGTATTCATCCGAAAGTATATTGTCCCCATAAAGCTCAGGCAGGAAGATATTCCCATTGTTCTGAAGATGTATATCCGGTATCTGTGATAGAGGGACATATCTGGTATTCTTTAAAAAGGATACTAAGGATATTGGATTCGGTGCAAAGAGAATCCGAAGAAAAATATACGGATAATAGTTTTATAGGGAAAAGACAACAAAAGGTGTTGGAATCGGAACTGGAAAAATTAAAAAATGAACGTATCCATCAGTATGAAGCTTATGCAGAAGGCGTACTTAGCAGAGAAAAATATATAACAGTGAAGAAACAGCTGACAGAAAAAATCGAAAAGATACAATCCGAACAAAAAGCACTTGCCAGTGTGATCATTGAAGAAGAACGATACAGAAGCCGGATAAGAAGAGCAGTCCAACAGTTGGAGGTACAGATAGAAAGAGGAAAGCTGACCAAAGAGATTATAGATACGATGATTGATACGGTGTATGTGTATGATAAAAAACGGATTGAAGTAATTTTAAGATTTGATGATGTTTTACAAAAGGTGATCTCAGAATATACGGAAGGAGCGAAGGGTGCATGACATTTAAAAATTTTATGTATAAAGGGGTATTGATGATAACTGTGCTGGCATTGATCGGATGGCTTGGAAAGTATCTGTATCTGGTAGATGGAGAAATTGACTGGTCCCGGCTGATGCTGGTATATGGTGTTCCGGTAGGAATCCCATATATGTTTTTCATCATTCCGTGGCATTGGGATTTATCTGGAACGATAGGAATGGTAGCCTTGTGTGCGATAATCGGAGCTGTATTTGGTTTTATTATTGCGATTGGAATTGCAATCAGGGCAGTATGGTATGTAATCGCATTTCCAATAAGCTGTTTGCTGCGAAAGGAGAAAAGCAGGATATGAGTACAGGCGAAAATATTAAAAGAATCCGGAAGTTTAGAGGAATGACACAGAAAGAACTTGGAATTGCGATTGGAGTCGGAGAAGAAAGTGCAAGTCCAAGAATGGCACAATATGAAACTAACAATAGAACACCGAGAAAGGAAATGCTGCATAAAATGGCAGTAGTCCTTGATGTAGATCCGAGAAACATTTCCATTCCGACAGGCTATAGGGAAGAAGATATGATATATAGGCTTCTTGTGCTGGAAGATTACTTTCCAGAAATGAAACTGGAGAGAAACGGAAAGACAGGCGAGGTCGTGATCAATCTGCAGAATAAGAAAATCAATGAATTCCTTTATCAGTGGGGAACTATTAGAGGAAAGAAAAAGCAGGGAATGATTTCCGAAGATGAATATATGCAGTGGAAATATTGCAGAAATCATGCGTAATATTATATATCATATATGTGAATTCACAGATAAAGGATGAAACAGCACTGGGAAAACTTATGCATGATTTTGCCTGTACAAATGCGAAAGATATGTATTATGAAGTTCTGGCTGACCGTGTGCATTATTTTAAAGAAGATGAGAAAGGGGTGGCGGTAATGTGTAAAGCGATGGAAGATATGAGAAATGAAGCGGCAAAAATGAAAGCAGTCCATATAGCCCGTTTAATGCTGGATGGTGGCAAACTCAGTTATGAAGATATTGCAGCATACACAGAACTAACCATAGAGGAAGTCGAAAAGACAGCTTCAGAGAAGAAAAGTGCATAATTGTAAGGCAGTTTAATACCGATACAGCTTAGAAAATAGAAACCGCAGGAATTTTCACCTGCGGTTTTTCTCTGCCCTTCCATATACAGAAATACCGCCATAGGAATATTGCTATACTATGACGGTATTACAAATCTTTTTCATCCTTAAAAGCGAACACATCATTGGGTGTACAGTTAAGAATATTACACAGTTTTTCAACGGTAAGGATAGTAATGTTCTGATTTTTCCGAAGCTGATCGAGGGTGTGTTTGTCAATTCCTTTGTTAATCAGGGCATATTGGGAAATGTGGCGTTGTTTCATGGTTTCCCATAATGGACTATAATCAATCAAGGTATCCCCGCCTTTCTTTGCTTTTTGGCATAAAATACCATTAGTTTCAATTATAATTGTCGAATAAAATAAAAAATATGGTGGACATCTTCACCATAAGAGATATAATTTGATCGAAGGATATGTAAAATAAAGGAAAATAAAGTCGGGCAATGTAAGAATTGATTGATGGGTGTATGTGGGAGGAGAGTTATATAAGTGAATATTGAAAAGTTTTACTACGATGAACAGACAGAAATGTATGAGCAGATGAAGAAGGAACAGGATGAGCATGAGCAGTCACTTTCGGTAGAGGAAAGGGAAAAAGAACATCAAAAATTATTCCAGGAAGCAAGAACAATTATGGAAAAAGCAGAGCGTAAAAAGAAAGAAGAATATCAGATCATCAATCCTGTAAAATATCAGAGATTTATATATCTGTCAGAACGGGCAATACAGTTTTCAAAAATATCAGGATGTAATATTAAGATTCAGACATTTCCAGACATGTCTGCACTTATTAAAATGCAGACGGGATATATCTGGTTGCTGAGTGATGGTGAATCAGCACTGGAAGATAAGGAAACAATGAAGAATTTGTTAAATGAAGCGGACTGGGTAGGTATTGGCAGTAGAAAACATGGGGAAAAAGATGTCGTTGAATTGGAGTTTTGGTTTGAACTGGCAGAAAAGTTAAAAAAATAAATGGATATGAAAGGACTATTCCACATATATCGTTACTGTGATAAAATGTGAGAAAATATATATCAACATATGAGAAACGGAGGCGAGAGAGTTATGTTCGATACCATTCATCATATTGCAATCATTGGAAGTGATTATGAAAAATCAAAACATTTTTATGTGGATCTGCTTGGATTTAAGGTGATCAGAGAAAATTATCGAAAAGAACGTGATGATTACAAGATTGATCTGGCATGTGGGCCGCAGGAAATAGAACTTTTCATCATAAAAAATGCTCCAGCTCGTGTAAATTATCCGGAAGCATTGGGATTACGCCATCTGGCATTTAAAGTGGAGAGTGTAGCTGATACAGTAAAAGAATTGAATGGGAAAGGAATTGAAACAGAGCCGATACGCTTAGATGATTATACCGGAAAGAAAATGACATTTTTCCATGATCCGGATGGACTTCCATTGGAAATTCATGAGTAGAAAATAGCATAGGATAGAAAGAGACAGATGCAGGTAATGAAATATTTCCACATCTGTCTTTTTTGTGCAAAGATTTATTTATTGGAATGTCGCAGACAGCTTTTTGTAAAGGCAGCAGCTTTTATCATTTGTTCTTTTTCTTCATCAGAGCAGTCAGAGGATAATTCAAACCAGGTCTGATCAGCAGAAGAAAGAGAAAGTGTAGGTTTACCGGAATCTGCAGATAAAGCAGGACTGTCAGTATGGATACTGCTATTGTCATCCAATAATCTGTTCTGGATTTCTGATAGAGCTTTTTCATGATATTGAGCATCCATGTCCTGGATACTTTCAACAGAAGCATGGTAATTGCTTAATATGTGATTGATGTATCTATTTTTAAAATGCAGAAAAAGAGCATCTTCAGATAGATCTGCCAAATCTTTTAAGGTTGCAATTTCTAAATCTGCCTGTCCCTCCATTTTAAACAGAATAGAAAACAGATCGGATACAGACTGAATTTCAAAATCCATAAAGAGATTCACACTGATACCTAATGCATCAGCAATTTTTGAAAGCTGTTCATATTTCGGATTACGTTCATTGGCTTCGTACTTGCGGAGTGTACTGAAACTGATCTCAGCGTCCTGTGCAAGTTGTTCCTGTGTCATGTTACGAGCCAGACGAAAATACTTGATTATTTCTCCTGTATTCATAGGCAAAGTCCTCCAATAGCAAAAGTATATCACATTTTTAAATGAAAGTGCCACAAAAGTTTTGAGAAAAATATTGACAGATACAAATGTGGCATATATAATTATAGCAGATACAAAAGTAACACATAACTTATACAACAGACACAAAAGTACAAGCAAACTTATACATAACTGTCATAAGAAATATGAAAAAAGTAAAACGGTTTGAAGTTAAGTAACAGTTAAGTATAAGATGATCAGGAAAGGATGGAATAGGATATGGCAGAAATTATTATGGGAATTGATCATGGAAATGGAAATATGAAAGGGGTACATGTAAACTTTCCATGTGGTTTGGTAAGATATACTTCTGAACCAGGACGATTCATGAATGAGGATATTCTGGAATATAACGGTGTATATTATACATTATCAGAAACCAGGATGCCATTTAAAGCAGATAAGACAGTGGATGAGGATTACTTTATATTGACCTTATTTTCACTGGCTTTAGAAGCAAAGGAAAGAGGAATCACTTTATCCGGCAAAGATATTGTGCTGGGAGTTGGATTGCCGCCTGCAGACTTTGGACAGCAGGCTCCGGGATTCAAAAAATATTTTATGGAACGCTCAAAACATGGAATTTCTTTTAGATTTAATGGAAAGCCGGTAAATTGTTACTTGAAAGATGTTCTGGTAAGTCCGCAGAATTTTGCGGCAGTCATGTGCTATAAAGCAAGCCTGTTCCGACAGTACCGGACGGTCAACTGCATTGATATTGGAGACGGAACCGTAGATTTACTGGTAATCCGAAAAGGACAGCCGGATTTGTCAGTTCGTGTCAGTGACAGATCTGGAATGGCAATTTTACGCTCAGAGATTTCTAATTCCATTCAGCAGAATTACGGTATCCATCTGGAATCCTCAGACGTAGAGCAGGTATTAATGCAGGAAGCAACGATTCTGGATGAAGAAGTGGTAAGAGAGATTCAGAAAATGGCAGGAGACTGGATGCAGAGGATTATCAATAAACTCCATGCGTATGTACCAGACTTCCGAACTAATCCAGCAGTATTTCTTGGTGGAGGTAGCTTGCTTCTGAAACAGCAGATTGAAAAATCTTCTGATTTTAAATATATAGAGTTTATCGAGGACATCCGGGCAAATGCGGTAGGATATGAGAAAATGACAGCATTACACATCCAGAAAAGACAGGGGGTGTAATGTGTGGGAGAGATACGGGTTGTACTGATATTTAATGAAGATAATGAACGGCAGAGAGAAATCGGAAGGTATCTGAAATCACAGAAAAGGTGTAAAACAGCACTGATTACAGAATTGGTTTATGCGTGGCTGCATAAAGAAAATGCACCCGTTTCTTCCTATAATAATGCAAATGTCAGTGTGGAGGAATTAAAGAAGCAGTTATTGCAGGATACGGATTTTATACAGCAGATAAAAAAGAGTGTAGTTGTTGAAGAAGATGCCGAGAAAGTGATAGAAGAAGAACAGAGCGATGGACTGGATATGGATGAAGGGATGCTGATGGCAGGGCTGTCGATGTTTGAGAATGGATTTTAGATTTTTAGAAGACACCGTTAAGCAAGGAGAAAAATCTTGTTTATCGGTGTTTTATACTTTTGATATATGGAAGAATGTGTTAATATATAAAAAATGTCACTACATGAGAGAATGTATATGCAAAAGGACGTAGGAAAAAGTAATGATTATATCTAAAATAACTTTGAAAGATTTTAAAACATATAAAGATACTGTTGAAATCAAATTTAGTGGAAAATTTAATGTGATTATTGGGGAAAACAATATCGGGAAATCTACAATATTTGAGGCATTGTTACTATGGGAGAAATGTTATAATGAAAGCCTAACAAGCAATAAGAAAAGTTTCTACAGTCATTCAGTTCCTTTATACATAAGTTTTGATGAACTGTATTTCTTGCGGATTACTAAAGATGAAGATCTGTTTTATGGAACTAAAAGGTCTTGTGAAATAGGGGTAGAATTTAGTGAAGAAAATTCAGAAGAAAAATATTATTTAAATTTTTCCTTAGTAAAACCATCAATTAAGAACGCATATGTTAGATTGCAGCGAAAAACACCTGAAGAATTTGATGCGTTTAAAGAAAAAATGGATTCAGTAGGAACAAAATTGACGGACTTTCTTTTTATGCAGCAAACAGAACCAGTTGCAAAGGTACTCGCAAAAGAACCGTATATGTTTCCAGGACAAATAAGGAAAAAAATTGAAAAGGGTAGATCGCATGAAGTGTTGAGAAATAAAATACTATCGAGTGATGTAACTGTATTGATTCAAAGGATGAAAAAAGTATTAGATTGTGAGTTTGAATTTAAAATTCCACCAAGAACGGCAAGAGAAAAAGAAGAATATATTGATTTATATGTTGTTCAAAATGAAAAAAAATTAGACATAGGACTCCAAGGGAGTGGTTTTTTACAAGTCGCAGAAATTTTTTCATCAATGGATATTATGGATAATGCATTAAATGTTTTATTAATTGATGAACCAGATTCACATATAAGTCCAAGAATACAGAATAAATTATTAGATTGTTTGAAAGAAATATCAAATGTGCAGGTCTTTGTGATTACACATAATGATAATTTTGTATCAGGACTGGATTCAAAAGATATAGTATTTATTAACTCTGAAAATAAAAATGAAGGCAATATCGAAGCTTTAAATGATTTAAACGTGGATGTACTGCACCATTCATTGGGCGGGGTAATAACTGGTTTAACAAGACTACAAAAAAATAAGCGGGTCGTCTTTGTAGAAGGCGAGGATGATATAACTTATTTAAAAGCAATAAACGACTCCTTGAAAAAAGTACATTCACAATATGCCATAGATTTTTCAAAAATATCATTTTGGTATGTAAGAGGAAAAGATAACATGAATTTGAAAATTATGGCGAATAAGCAGTTGCTTTCACAAGCAGTTCGAAATTGCAAATATGCAGCTATTTTTGATAAAGATTTTTCGACCGAAAATGCTAATGAAAAATATATAAATGGAGAAATAACACGAAGATTAGGAAATTCATCATGGGCACATACTCATGATGGGTACTGTATTGAATCTGTACTTTTTTCTGATTTGGAAAAATTAAAAAAGTTTTTAGCTAAAATAACAGAAAAAAATGTAGAGGAAATAAATGATTTTGTAAATGCCTATTTTAATGATTTAAAAGGTCAGGTGGGAAGCGTTCATAATGAGTTATATACAATTATGAAATTCAAATTTAAAGCTCAAAAAACAGCATCAAGACCTGAACTTGAGAAAGTAGAGTTTGATGACTATGCAGGAGAAGCTTCGGAAAAAATACAATATGCTATGAATAAAGATAATATTCGAGATTTTGTATTAAAGATGGAAGAACAATATGATCTAAAATTAGTTGAGCGTGAGGATAACGTTAGTGAAACAGTTGCTTCTGGGCTGTTGAATAGATATATAGAATCAATAGAATACGAGGAAGATGTTTATAATGATTATTTACATTTGTTTGAAAAAATAAAAAATTTTATTGCTGATTGATGTAAGAACGCAGAGATAAATTCTCTGCGTTCTTGTCTTTCGGATTTATAATTACGCAGTGTTGTCTTGATCGCTTTTATTATTTTTAGCAGAAATTCTTTTTTGTTAAGAACAATCACTTGTCGGTTCTTTAATATCAGCATCAAACTATGAAATGAAATTGGTGTGTTGTCGTAGAGCAGTTGATTTACCGTTATATCAAAAATTACAGCTATGTCGAGTAAGTAAGGTGAAATGATTGAGTTTTGAAGATATTTTGTATCAAGACCGCAAGACCGCAATGTTGCAAAATAAAACTGCCGGATTCATCGGTTCCGACAGTTATTTATCATGTATATCATCATCTGTAAAAGTTAAAATGTCATTTGGGGTACAAGATAAGATCCGGCAAAGTTTTTCGATAGTAGATGCGGTAATATTCTGGTTATTCCGGAGTTGCTGCATAGTTCGGTAGTCGATGCCATTGTTGACGAGATAATATTGAGATATATTTCGTTTTTCCATTGTAATCCATAACGGACTATAATCAATCACATTGTTCCCGCCCTTCTAATTTATTTCCTGATTATTTAATTATAAGTAGGGGAAAATGCAAAAATATAGTGAATAAATTCACTAGATAATATATAATTGGAAACATAAAAAGAGAAAGCAGTATTTATGGATTGAAAATATTATAAAGCATTGTTAAGTGGAAATTCGTCTGGTTCTCGAAAGAGGAACCGCAGTTCCCCAAACGAGAACTATAAATTGATAGAATATACTAAAATACTGTAAAATCAAAAATTTTCATAGTGCATAGAAAGGTAAGATGCACATGATGGAATCATTAGGAAATAGATTAAAGCAATTAAGACAAAACAATCGCTTGCGGCAAGATCAGGTAGCAAGCTTGGTTGGAGTAAATAAAAATACAATGTGTTCCTATGAAAATGATGTCAGACAGCCTTCTTATGAAATTTTGGTCAGATTAGCTACAATTTATAGAGTGAGTACCGACTATCTGCTGGGATGTGAAAGTAAAAGAACGGTTGACGTATCTGGTCTTACACCAAAAGAAATACAAACAATTACAGAACTGGTTGCAGATATGACGGAGAAAAATAAAAAGCTGGAAGGGTTATAGATGGATCAAAATGAAAAGGAACAAAATGATTATAGAATTACATATTATAATGCAGTGTCATCAAAAGAAGTTGATTGGTTATGGTATCCGTATATTCCCTATGGAAAGATAACAATATTGCAAGGAGATCCAGGAGAAGGCAAATCGACCATGATGATGCAGCTTGCGGCACTTATTACAACTGGAAAAGCTATGCCAGATGGAAGCGGAGATAAAATACCGGGAAACGTAATTTATCAGGCGGCAGAAGATGGAATTGAAGATACAATCAAGCCACGATTGGAAGCGGCAGGTGCAGATTGTAGTAGAATTGCATTTTTGGAACAGCCGGATGAAGAACCAATATTACTAAATGACACAAGATTGGCACAAGCGATTGAAGGTACACAGGCGAAATTATTGGTTATTGATCCACTTCAAGCCTACTTGAGAATGGATAGTGAAATGCAACGTACAAATTCGGTGCGTTCTGTTCTTACAAATCTTGCAAAAGTTGCAGAGCGGACTGGATGTGCAGTTGTGCTGATTGGACACATGAATAAAAGCAATCGGACAAAAGGCATATATCGAGGACTTGGAAGTATAGATATAGCTGCAGTAGCAAGGAGTATTTTATTAGTAGGAAGGGATAGAAATATTCCGCATTATCGTGTAATGCTTCAGATAAAAAATAATCTGGCACCAGAAGGAAAGGCATATGTATTTGAACTACATCCGGATTCTGGATTTCGGTGGATAGGGCAGGAGGAATATGAGGTAGAAGATCTTTTGTCTCATAAATCAAAAACAGATAGTAAACTGGACAAAGCAAAGGATTATCTGCAATTACTGCTAAGTGGAACAGATATGGCATGTGCAGATATATTTGATAAAATGCGTGCAAATGGTATTGGTAAACGTACTGTGGAGCAGGCAAAAAAAGATATGGGGATTATATCCTATAAATCGGGAGATAAATGGTATTGGCAGTTAAATGGGAGTGATGCATCAGGTGAGCGGATATGAAAAAGAAATAAAGAGACAGGAAGAACAAAAGAATAAGATTCGTGAAAGATATAAGGGTGTTGACCGAAATGAATTGGAATTTATTCCGGCAAAACCAAGAGAAAAGTTGTTTGAGGATACAGCAGAGAAAAGGGTTTGTGCCTATTGCCGTGTTTCTACTGATGATGTTAATCAGACTTCTTCTTATGAGCTGCAGAAGAATCATTATGAAGATATGATTAAAGAACATCAAGGATGGGAGCTGGTAGGAATTTATGCTGATGAAGGAATATCCGGTACATCTTTACAGCATAGAGACGAGTTCAATCGGATGATAGAAGATTGTAAAGCTGGAAAAATAGATTTGATTGTTACCAAAAGTGTCTCCAGATTTGCCAGAAATATAGTGGATTGTATTGCAAAGGTTCGTGAACTTGGAAATATGCGACCAAAAGTGGGCGTGTTTTTTGAAACAGAACATATTTACACATTGGATAATACCAGTGAAATGATGCTGGCAGTATTATCCGCAGCTGCACAGGAAGAGTCTCATACGAAGAGTGAGATTATGAATATTTCCATAGAACAACGTTTTTCCAGGGGCATATTTCTTACACCAAAATTATTGGGATATGATGTGGATGAGGATGGTAATCTGGTAATTAATAAAGAAGAGGCAGAAACAGTGCGTTTATGCTATTATTTGTTTCTTAACGGTTTTCCAACTGCGGAAATTGCAGAAATACTGATGCAATTAAAGCGGAAAACGAAACTTGGAAACACCAAATGGTCAAGTGGTACGGTGGGGAGTTTATTGAGAAATGAGAGATATTGTGGAGATGTACTTTCCAGAAAGACATTTACGCCTAATTATCTTGATCATAAATCAAAAAAGAATCGTCATGATCGGAACCAGTACCGACAAACAGATCACCATGAGGCTATTGTTGACAGGGATATTTATAATGCGGCACAGAAGATGTTGACAGTAACAAAGTATGCGAAAAAAGGCTTTCCATTTCCTAATCTCAAGGTAGTAGATGGTGGAGCGTTAAAAGGTTTTGTGTCGGTTAATCGGTCTTGGACAGGATTTACAGCAGAAGATTATAAAAAAGCAAGTCAGAGTGTGTATTCTGATAAAAATAGTATACAAGATAGTGAAGAATCAAGAGAAGAAAAGAAAGAGGGAGGATTTGATTTATCTGGATACGAAATTGTTCGGGCACAGTTCTTTTCTACAAGGTTGAATCCAGCCATGACAATCTCAGAAGGACGTATTAGCTTTAATACTGCCTGTTTGAAGAAATTTGAAGATGTGGAATATGTAGAAATTCTTTTTAATTCAATAGAAAGATGTATCGCCGTAAGACCATGCGATAAGGATAACATCAATGCCGTAAAATGGGGAACGATACGAAATGGTAAATGGGCAGTCCTGCCTAAAAGCTGCCGGGGATTCTCAGAACCACTATTTGAATTAATGGACTGGAATAATGAGTGTAAATATCGTTTTAGAGGTCAATATTCAAAGGAAGATAACGAACAGATCTTATTGTTTGACCTGGAAGAACCAGAAGTGATTAAACATGAGATAATTCAAGAGGATTTACCGGACATAAATACGACTGAAGCGGAAGAGAATACCGTAGAAACATCTGAAAATAAAACAAAGAAGATTGTCAGAACACTTTTCCCGAAGCAGTGGCAGAATCATTTTGGTGATAGCCCGGAAGATGTTGTTCTTTTACATAGAGTTAAGTATTGTGGAAATTGGGATGTGCTGCGTCCAGCTAAAATAGTAGAAGGTTTGGAACCTATATCAGAAAATTTATTGGATAAGCTGAATGAAGAAGCACAGAACATGATAGAAAAGATGAGGTGTGCAGTATGAGTGAAATGATGATAAATCAGACTATTGAGAACACAGAAAATATAGATCAGAAAGCACTGGAACTGGCACAAGATTTTAGTTATGATGGTTACCAGGTTGTAAGAAGGGAACTTTTTGCACATTTACGGGAGCCAGCCGTTGTAATCCGGAGAGATAGTGTGACATTTAATACTGCCTGCATTGCCGGTTTAGAGGATGCAGTTTACATACAGATTCTTGTTAACCAGGATAATAAGCGAATGGTAGTGCGGAAATGCGAAGAAAACGACAAAGATGCTTTGAGATGGTGTATTGAAAAACCAGATAAAAGAAAAAGTAGAAAAATGTCAAATAAATTATTTTCAGCAATGATGTATGACATGATGGGATGGAATACAGACTGCCGATATAAGATTTTGGGGCATAAAATAACACATGAAGATGAAACTATGTATATTTTTGATTTGCTGGAAACAGAGATATTCATGGATACAAAAAGAAAGAAAAAAGCGAATCCAGATTCAGTAGAGAAAAAGGAAGTATTAGTTACTGCAGAAACAGATCAGACACCTGAGCAGAATCAGGAAGAGATAGCAGCAAAAGTGGCGAGAAAGTTGAATAGAATACCATTTTATCCAAAAAATTGGAAGGATTCCTTTGGCTTATCAGTAGAAGAACATAAAAAAGCACTGGAAACTAATATAACAGACGGCTATATAGAATTTTCAGCAACAAGGTGATAGGAGAAAGTGCGCTCATTTGGAAGGGAGGAGTGCAGATGCCGAAAACCACAGCAAATATCACAGGGGTATCTCTGTGTCAAAAAAAAGGAATAATACGAATATTTCGATCAACGATAAAAGAATTGGGTGATCCGAGGTATATTCGCTTCTTATTTAACCCGAAGAAAAGAACTTTAGCAGTTCAGTCTGTCAGCCGAAAAGAAGCGGAGTGTTTTCGTGTGCCTAAATATAATCCTAAAGACTGGGATTTTAAAATTTGCAGTATCCAAATGTTGAGGATAATCTGGAGAGTTTGTGAGTGGAATGAAAATGACACGTATCGAATAGCAGGAACGCATTATCCAGAATATAATCTGGTGGAATTTAATTTGAATCAGGCTAGGATAGTGCAATTTGGAGAAATAGAGTAGACATAGAATCGAAGAATTTGGGACTTCTGAGAAATCAGGGGTTCTTTTTTTATGCTTATTTTGAGGGTAAGTTGATAATACTGTGCTTTATGAGAAATTTTTGAAAAAAAGTTGTTCCTGAGTTGACATAAGGAGGCGATATGTCCTTAGTCGGAACCCGCCCGCCAACAGTAGCCAATGTTCTCACAGCCCTTTACCAGCCATTTTGGTTTGCAGGTATGTATGCCATAGACGATGATATGATCCTCCTTTAATCCAAGAAGATTCAGGTCTCCGT
>OLNT01000383.1_pt1 | contig 29466 bp, 27 predicted proteins | sample 1672641 | NCBI WGS metagenome assembly OLNT01 (sample SAMEA3136708, study PRJEB25190) | human gut metagenome
CGATGGTGTTCAGATTAACTGGTGACGACACGCAGATTTATTTGACGAAAGACACTCTCGCCGGTGATCGGCTGCCACGACGGCAAGATAGTCGCTTACGCAGCCGGATACGGCCCCGACGCGCGGCTCGCCGACACCATGCTGGAGAAGGCGGCCGCCACGTTGTCCGAGGGCGCGCGTCCTCTGGTGCGTTCCGACCGCGGCCGTCACCATGGGTGGCCGGGATGGCCGGAACTCATGGAGCGGTTCGGGCTGGCGGGATTGACGGGCGCGAAGGGCTGTTCGCCAGGCAACGCGGCCGCGGAGGGTTTCTTCGGCGGGATGAGGGCCGGGTCCGTCTACCCCGAGCGGTGGGAGGAGCGCACCCGTGGGAAGGTGCTCGCGTTGATCGACGAGTGCATCCACTGGTTCAACTACGATCGCGTCAAGCAATCGCGCGGTCGCCGACCTCCGGGGGCGCTTGCAAATCATGATCAAGGGGTCGTGGAACCACGGACGGTGCGCGCCTGTCGTCATGACCACAATGCGAGTGATCGCCAATCCTCAGGGAATCCCATTTCCGTTGCAGGAATTTCCGGATAGCGGTCCATGAGGCTGATGAATTTGTTCTTCCATGCGGAGCCATCGATTTGTTGCAGCAGGTAGTTTTCCATGGTGAGGAAAGCGGCGGGGCCGGTAGAGTCCGTTCTGAAAGCGTCCCAATCGTTGCCCCACCATTCATTGGCGTGTAAACCGCTCCGATGCTTAGGCAGCTTCGGAACGATACGGGTACTGGTCTCGTTCCAGAAACGATCATGATGCGCAACCATGTTGCGGACTTGCCTAATCGTTTCCAGCCAATTTGAGAGAATCTTGATGTCTCCATGTACTGCGGGATTGGTATTTGGGTTAAAAATATGAAGCTTCGCTGCTAGCTTTCTTTTAACAGAATCAGGGGATCCCTGATAAAAACACCCTTTCAACGTTCCGTAGCTTAGGCAGCCTACTATCATCCAATACGGCGGCAATGGGTCTTTATATGTTCTTTTGAAATGTTTAAGGTATGGCAGATTGGATTTCGTGAACGATGCTCTTAACGAGTTAATGCATGCCAGATAGTCATCAAAGCTGAGCTCAGGCAATCCTTCAGGTTTGGTATATCCAAATTCGCCGCCAAACAAGGAAAGCTCGTGTGCGAGAAAGCTTTTGAGATATATTTCAAAGGTGATTATGCCGTCGAACACGAGAGTTCTCAGTTCCTGATCGAACGTGTATCTGCACCAGATTTGCTGGAACTGTGTCCCCTCTCTGAACGGAAGGACATGTTTGTGGTCGTATGAGGAGGATGGGCCAAGGAATGGATACCAGTATCCTTTTAGACGAAAATAGCCAACCTGTTCGAGGTGGCGTTCAAGGGTCCCGGCATCTACTCCGCCCAGGCCGTTCTTAATTAGAGTGACTGCCAGATCCGAAAAATCTTTTGGTGGGTGCTGCGGGTAGGAAAGAACTTGAGCGTTGCCGTCATGCGAATTTGCCATGGAGCCCCCTCGAGTAAAAAAATGCCACCCTAGTGTGCTTCAGTGAGAGGCATTGGTGGCTTTTAACAGATGGATATTTTACCAAAGGTAGAACTTTTTGTCCAATAAAAGACGCTCCATACTGCTAGTGGTTAATCTAAGGCGAAAACGCTAAATATGGTGAGTGCATACAGGATTCATCTCATTCCACTCTGTCGAAGTGTAATCATGATTTCGATTCGATTGGGCCGAATCGGCAGATGATTGACTTGTTCTTCTACTCTCGGTTTGTTTCTCGTCTCCTCCATATAATCGACAGTGAGAGATGATAGTCAAAGGAGAGTTCCACAGGGTTCCGAGTTCGTAAAGGGCATCGGCTTGGGCAAGGGCGTGCGTATCAATCTCGGTAAGGATTGTTAATCTTTGAGACATGAAGGATTCTCACGATATACAAAATTGTAAAAACGCCACATTATATCCACAGAACGTTGAGCAATAATCTCATCGCGCTCAGCTTTCTTCGCCTTCGCCAAACGTTGAGGCAATTTGTCAACAAGGATTTGTTTGGATTCTCTATTACGTGATTCTTTGTAGCGAATAGCTTTACTGGCCGGGTCGTCGTTCCCGCTTTCACTGTTAATCTGCTTTTCCAACCAAATTAAATTACCAAGCTGATGTGTCCCAGATGAAGACTCATTAGAGTCTTCATCTGGAATGATATGTTCAATATTCCAACTGTAATTGGCTGGAATATCCCACTTCTTCACGCTGTCAACAAACAAGATACGTAGGATTGCCCTCACACGAATCTTGGCCTTGGAATTGTAATCAGGACTTACAGTCTTGTTAGTGTATAAAAAGTCCTTTATTTGCTCTTTCAATGCATTTGCAACATCCTTTTTAGACCATTCCGGAAGAATCTTAGCTAAATCTTCTTTCATCTCTTTGACGCAATTTGCAACATCCTGCATATTTTTCCCTGATGCCTGGCTGACATGGAAAATAGATTTTGCCCATTTCTTATACAATTTTGTCAGCTTGTTTGACGGCGTATTGGACATTGAACATATGATACTGAACGCAAGAAGAAAATCCAACGTTTCTACTAGAAACCTAGCTTTTATCTTATTTTGCTCATATGCCCACACCAATGTCGACACTAATGCCATTGCTTGCGTAAATCTCAGCTCTTTCATTGCGATGAGATCACTTTTCACATATTCACGATAATCTTTTTGGAAAACAAAATAATTACTCAGCCCATTCATATCGGCATACACCTTAGAATATCGAGTAGCAAGATGCACAAAGTCCTTTAGCTCATTGACACTAGCGTTCCCATATACATTCTCAAATTTCTGATACAAGTCAGATCCTCTACCTGACTGCGTAGCGGTCCAGAATAATTTAAAGAATTCAGCCATAGACAGCCACGGCTCATCATCGAGCCCTTTGCTCTCTTTAGAGAGATTTTCTTTAATTTTTCCCCACTCTTTCTTAGCTTCATCCTGTGGCTGAGAACTTAGTTTATTGAAAATAGCGTTTTTGACAAGATCAACAGAATCCAGATGTTTTCCCTTGGAATTGATTGCTTCGAATATCTCATTGATGGTTTCTTCTGAACTGACCGCAATAATGATAACGGTGGGATACATCACTTGTTCATATACTGCATTCAGATATTCTGCATACGATGCACCATCTACATGGACAATATTTTTAGACAATTCTTCTGGAGCAAGATTCTTATAAAAGAATGCATAAGCTTCAATAAGTTTCTTTTCTGCATCGCAACAAGGATGCTGATTGTGCCATGCGTCCCCCTTCCCGAAAATCAAATCTTCAAAAAGATCACTTCCTGTATTAATTTGCACCGTATTTTTAATATCCGACTCTTTAATATCCTGAGTCTTAAGCTTTTGCTTCAAAATCCTTGATGCTAAAGCATGGAGGGTATCACGATCTTCTTGACTCAGGGAATTACTCCCATCACCTGCGACTTCTTCCGCCACTCTCATCATAGCCCCAAGAAACAGATACATGGTTGTCAATCTCTGTTGTCCATCAATGACGTCAAAACGTTTGTGGGAATCATCCCACTTCCCCAGCAGAAGGATGGTACCAAGAAAGTATGGGGTTATACTAAGATTAGTGTTGTTTGCACCAATACGAGAAACTATATCATCATAAAAAGTCTTGATATTTCTCTTGTCCCATGCATAGTCACGCTGATAACGTGGAATATCAAACCAATTATCATTACGTCCCAATACATTACCGATGTTTTCGACATGTGGAGTAAAATCAGAACTTCCCATAAACTACCTTCTTAGTGGCAAAACTGTATATCCTCGATGATATACCCGGTATATCAGCATTCCGATAAAGTTTCCGTCTAGGCTCCGGTGGTGCACACGAACAAACAACGTAGCCGAATGTCTAAGGCCCCGATAACGGGCCGTCACGGGAAGAGTAAATAACATGTTGCGTGCCCAGTTGACCGCCTGACCGCAGTGTCGGTGCCAGGCACCGCGCACGGGGCATAATCCGCGGAGTCCGCGATCAGCGGGATGAGGATGACAGACATCACCCCGTTGACGATCATCAAATAAGGCCTTTCTCTGTTTGGTGTGGGTGAAGCGGGTCAGGCGGTGACGGTGTTGAGGCCGAGTTTGCCGCAGGTCAGGTAGATCATGGTGCTGAAGCAGTCCATGTTCCTGAAGCCGCGGGAGCGGGTTTTGACGTGCCGGATGATGCCGTTGAGTCCCTCGAGGATCGCGTTGGGGCACCGATGGTCGAAGAGTAGGCGAGGATGTCCTACCAGTGCCGTCGGAACTGTCCGGCGAGGGCCTTCATCGGTTCCAGCCGCGAATGCATCATCCACGAACACAATGCCTTGACACCGGCCTCCGCCTCCGTGCGGTTGACGCTGTCGGCGTAGATGCCCTGCAGGCATTCGCGCATCCCGCACGCCCTGGCAGTCTTCGACCGCCGCTTCGCCAGATTGCGCTTGACCTCCAGCCGCGGGTCCGTGAGGTTGGATGTGTTTCTGCAAGTTGGCGTCCACAGTATGGGCACTATTTTTCAGCAGCATAGGCGGCTGGTTTCCAGCGGAAACTGCGCCGTCGGAACCCGCCGCCCCTTTTTCCTTGGTTATCTGGTCATGAGGGCGTGCTCGCTGAGGTAGGAGCCTCCCTCGAATCCGGCGAGCCTGCCGTGGTGCACGGTGCGGTCGATCAACGCGGCGGCCATGTTCTTGTCGCCGAGCACGCGTCCCCAGCCGGAGAACTCGATGTTCGTGGTGTAGACCACGCTCCGGGTCTCGTAGGAATCCGATATGACCTGGAACAGGAGCCTGGAACCCTCCTCGTCGATCGGCATGTAGCCGAACTCGTCGATGATCAGGAGCCTCGCCTTGGCGATCTGCCGGAGCTCCGTGTCGAGCCGGTCCTCGCGCTTCGCGCGGCGCAGCCGCATGAGCAGCCCGGTCGCGGTGAAGAACCTGACAGGTATCGCGCGCATGCACGCGAGCCTGCCCAACGCGACCGCGAGATGGGTCTTGCCGGTGCCGACGGGCCCATAGAGCACGAGGTCCTCGCAACGGTCGACGAAGTCGAGCGTCTCGAGCTGCGCGCGCCCCCAGTCGGCGGGCATGCGCAGGTTCGACCAGTCGTATCCCTCGATGTCCTTCGCGTTCGGGAATCCCGCGGCCTTGAGGAGCCTGGCGCGTTTTGGATTGGCTACAATGCATTAAACAGTCCGATGAGGGACGAATGACATGAGATTGCAGGCCGACGATGGCCGACCTGAAGCATCCACGCCACTACGACGAGGCGTTCAAACGGCAGATCGTGCAGTCGTGCGAGAGCGGCAAGCCCTCCCGGGAGATCAGGGCCGGGCACGACATCGCGCGATCGACCCCGCAGCGCTGGGTCCAAGGCATCCGCAACAGCGGCTCCACCCGGGCCGCGGACAACCGCACACCCGAGCAGAACGAGCTTATCGAGCTGAGGAGACGCAACCGACAGTTGGAGATGGAGGTGGACGTTTCAGAACAAGCGACGCCGGTATTCGCACGAAAGCGGACGTGATACGGGCCGACGCCGCCCGCTACCCGATATCAGCGCAATGCAGGATACTGGACGTTCCCCGCTCCACCTACTACTGGATGACCAGGCATCCCGAGACGGAGCATGTGGATCCGATCGCCGGCGACGTGCGCGCGATCTGGCGCGACAGCCATGAGCGTTACGGCGCCGGGAAGATCAAGGCCGCGCTGGAAAGGAAGGGCGTCGCCGCGTCCAGGAGGCGCATCGGCGGCATCATGCGCGAACAGGGCATGTGGGCGCGCACACGCGCAGACAATTCAAACCGCACGGGACGCGGGTCAACGAGGCCAGGCTCGCGAACCTACTGGACCGCGAGTTCGACGGCTACGAGCCGCACACGCATCTGGCGAGCGACCTGACGTACGTGCGCGTCGGCGGCAAGTGGGCGTACGTGTACCTGCTGGTCGACTTGGCGAACAGGGGCATCGTGAAAAGAGCTCCCAAGGTTGGACACTGTTAGGAGGACTAGAAGACTGCTTTAGCTATCATGCTGCGCCAGTCCATCTTCTCCTATGCAACAAATATGAAACGGCTCCATACCATACGCAGGTCTTCCGCAATATCTTCGCACATATACAGTGCAGCTACAGTTCTCTCCTGTTATCGGCAGGAATCAAAGGCTCCAAATCCTTCACAGGAAGGGACAGCTTGAAATAAGCGTAAGGATGTTCCTTGGTCTGGATGAGATTACCTTTGGCGTCCCGTGTTCACGAAAGCCCCCTTGAGTCGGTGAATCCAACTGAAGCGTTGAACTTTGTATGCATTCCATGCGGCGGCTCTGGAACCCTAACTTTATATTTGCCCGGCGGCAACGTACCAATAGGAACCGCGCCATCACCAGCAATCAGTTCTGGAGCTGCACCCTGTATGGCACCCATGGAAACCACAGCGTTGTAGACCGGCTGGGAACTGCCATTACACACAGTGACAATCATTCTCTGTTGCGCAATCATACTGCCGACGCCAAACGGCGTCACCCAAGCTGAAACAAGAACCGCTTGGGAACGCTCCACTTCCTGCCGATCTTTCTTCCTTGAATAGTCAAAAGATTTCTGAGCTATCTCATTCGCCTTATTGGCAACACCAATAGATTTGCAGGAGACGATAATTCCTACTACCGCTATGGCAGTCGCAATAATCGTCGACACAGCATTAACCGCATTCCCATATTGGTTCAACCATTCAGCCACATGCTCTATCGCATCTACGAATACGTTCAACTTCAAGATCCACCCTTTCACCCCAAATGATCATCCGACATATATCGGTCGAACACTTCTCCCCGCAAAAAGAATAGAGCGCTGCTGGCGGTAATCAAATACAGGCAATTTTGATACGGTCCTCGAGAAGGAATTTATGTAGCAGGTTTGCTCCGTACGCTTTTAGCTCTATCGTTTTTGCATACTCCTCAATTAATGCATTGACTGGTCCATGCTAGCCTCATACCCCCTTCGCACACAAGAAATACAACACTGTACCACCTCTTGCAGTCGGCAGGACTCGGGAAGGAAAGAATATCGACGATACCGACCGACGCCTAAGCAGCAAAAACAGAAGATTCGGTAGTCAGGGCGTGCCTATGACGGGATAACGCATATGAATCGAATGTTAAGAGCCCCTCACTCCGACGAAAACACACTATGATTTCCAGCCGCACAACTTACCTTTCTATCCGAATCACACGCTCGCAAGCTTAGGCTTGTGCGTCACCGCCAGCACCGCCTTTACTAGGCTCAGCCTCAAGCATAGCCTTTCTAAGCTTGTCTGTCTGCACTGGAACATATTCGCCTTCGTCTCGTATCCCTCCGCCAGTCAATGCGAACAATTCCGCTGAAACGTCTGAATCTAATTCCAGACGTTCATCTGAAAGCAAACGGTTAAGACCGTAAGCCACTTTTTCGGAAAGGAATTTTTCGACAGCTTTCTGCTTTTCGATACTCTGCTTTTCTGATTCGCACGCTTCAGTAATCCGCGCATTACTCATAATGCGTATTTCATTAGCCATGCCAATCATATGATGGACAAGATTCATGACGCGCGCTTTAGCCTCTTCCTCACTCATATCGAAACAAATGTTCTCAAAGGACCTGTCTATTAACGATGAGGCTTCGTCTAGCTGCTGACTTAACTCCGTCTCTTCCTTTGTTGTAGATTCCGCAGTTGCGGCAGGTTGAAGTTCTTCCTTTGCAGTTAATCTTGCCTTTATGTCGCGGACTTTTTCTTTGGTCCAAGGCCACGCAGTCTCTTTCCACCAAGGGAGCACGTAATTACTGAAAATCCAAGTTCCTCCGGCAACGGCAATCATTGCGAGAAGTTCACTAATTTCCCGGGCGGAATCGTCATCCACTTGTGCATCAGAGTCATTTCGAAAATCGTCAGTATCGTATTCTTCAAATTCAGGAATACCTGGATTTTGATTATTCTCATCACGAGACAGCCCTCTCACACGACCAGGATTATCCGTTGAAGACAGGAGATGTTCCCCCTCCCCCAGTATCGGCTTATACACCTTCTCACCCATTCCAATTCCCTTCCTCGGACAGTGAATCCCAGATCGACCGGCACCCGCAACATCGCAAACGCACAGGCTCTTAGGCATTCTCACAACCATTGTAACGCTTGGATTCTTGCTTAGTTTGGGATTTAGATAGTATCGCATCCATACTCATAGGTACGGTTGAGATGGAGAAGGATATGGAAAGGAACCACCTATGACCACAACAGCAACAGACCAGCAGAATGCTGGAAATGTAAAGCATGAACGACAGGCACGCTCGGTTGCCATTGATTTTTTGAGGGCTATCGCCATTCTGGCGGTGGTGTCGGTACACACGCTCCCTGTCCCCCTGCTCGGGGCAAGCTCGGCAAATTCGGGCAAAATCATAGGGGGGGCATCTCATTAGATAGTGTTTTATCAGCCACCTCGCTTTCAGATTTCTCCTCCACCCTCATCTCTGCTATTATCGGCTCGACTTCCAAAGTCGGAGTCCCGCTGTTCCTGATCATCTCAGGCTATTTGATGCTTGACCGCGATTACACCGATCCGAAGCTCAGGCGTTTTCTCATGCACAATTATCTGCCCAAGTTCGTTTCGTTCGAATGCTGGTGTGCAATCGCTTTCCTACCCCATTTCGCTGCCAACCGCACGCTGCAGACCGTAGCGGATTTTCTGCGCACCATGCTGTTCATCGACGAACCCGCCATGATTCATTTCTGGTATATGCAAATGCTGCTTGGCATTTATCTGCTGATTCCAGTGCTAGCCTGTTTTCTTCGTCACCCACAGCTACAGCAAGACGTCACTTCCAGCACCTCGATTAAGCAAAACACAGAGCAAAAAGCAAAACATGGCAGTAAGAAAACGCCACTTCCCCAGCACACCCGCTATATCATTCTGCTCGCGATAATCGGAACGGCGTTCATTCTTGTGCTGCCTACCATTCAAACGATTCTCACTTGGTTTAGCGTGGACATTGATTATGAGATCACTCTCGGCGGCTGCGTCGGTCGCGGATCTCTTGGCTTGCTGTACATGCTGTTCGGCTACTTATTGAAGAAGGACGTGTTCCATATTTCTTCCCGCAAGACCAGTTCATGGTTGTTGATTGCGGCCGCGGTGCTGCTTTGGCTCGTCAGTGCACTTGAATTACGTTTAACCAATGAGCTTTTCCTAGTGACTGCAGGATTCTTCCCAATCGCATTCTTTGCATTCGCACTTTCCAATGCGGCTATCTATTCAACGTTCTGGAAGCATTGCCCAAGCTGGCTGTCGACCGCAATGACCGGACTCGCCTCGTACTCGTACGGCATTTACATGGTGCATCTGATCATTGCACAAGTTTTGCGCGCCCTCATTCCAGACAGCATGCATCTGCTTCGAGTCGCATCGCTTAACACAGTATCCATTCTGCTGTTTTCACTATTGGCAGTGTTCGTCATCGCACGCATCCGCCCGCTACGAAAGTGGCTGCTGCTCATTAAATAAAGCTGGTTCCGGAATAGACAAAAGTGGGTGGTCTGATTACCTAAATCAGACCACCCACTCACACATTGAAACCGTTCTTAGTGTCAGATTTTCTTGACGATGGCTTTCGGATCTCGTCGCGTCGAGCGGCATACTGGTACGGATTCTGGGAAGTTGCCTACCGCGATATACATCACGGGCAACTCGTAGTCAGGAATGTTCAGCAGTGCACGCGTCTTCCGATCCTGGGATAGGCTGAACATGGCGTTCAACGGGCAAGCCGCAAGACCGTACGCTTCCAACGCATACAGCAGTGACATGGAGAACAAGCCACCATCCACAAACGGTTCGTTGCGCTCGCCGTTGTTCATGAACGCTCTAATATCCGAAGTGATCAGCAGCAATACAGGCGGCATGCCGTACCCATTAAATCCACCTTGAATCTTCAAGGCTGTTGCAATTTTCTCCGGATCGGTAATCTGGTACACGCGGGTTGCCTGACGATTGCATACGGACGGAGTCTTCATCGACACTTCGTAAACCTTGTCGAGCAGGTCTTGGGAGACGGGTTTGCTCGCGTATTCGCGTACGGAATACCTGTTCTGCGCAAGCTGGACGAAATTCACAGAAAGATTGTTCGCTTTAGAGGCTGATTCCATCACAAATGAGCCAGCCTTAACCGCTGAATCATCGGCCTTACACTCTTGCGCAGCCTTCCAAATGGATTCGGGAAACATGGCTTTGACCTGAGCAAGATCATAACCTTGTTCTTCATGACGTTGCTGATATTCATGCAGTGCTGCCAGGCCCTGGTTATATAGCGGATTTGCGGAATATGCCGGATCTGCTTTTTCAAGTAAAATCAAACGCTTAGAAATCTCACTAAGTACGCCTTTGCCGAAGCCAAGTCTGAAGTGAATATGACTTAATCCCTTTTCGAGCCTGTGAATGTCAAACGCCAAGCGGGTTTGCACACGCTCTTTATCGGTAGAAGAGTCCAAGGAAATCCAACGCATGAAGCGTTGGATTTGTATTTTCTCCGCTTTTCTTCCGTTATGGGTTTCTTTTACGGATTGCAGTTTTGCCCATATCGGACGAGGAACAATTTGTTTGATGGCTTGTTTTGCTGACATGCGAGTTCTCCTTATTGTTTTTCGTGTATTCAGATCGGTCATTCAGTCGTCACTAGGCAGACAGAACATATGGTTGTTCGTCGTTGAAAGCTGAATAGGCAATAGAAAAAGCGTCGGCGACATCAGTACACTTAATTGGTACCAATGTCGGCGACGCTACGAAAACGAAAGTATGGAAAGAACGTGCAGTCAGATAGATGCCGCTAGCTACGCCCCCCCCATTAGATTTTTAATGCTTCTCACCGCAGACGCAGGTAGCGCTGTTTTGACCAACTGCTTGGCTTCGCGAAGCACACGCTTCTTAAATGGCACACTTACGTGCGCATATTCTTTCTCCACGGGCTTCATATGCTTCTTGAACACGTTGAAATCTTCAGCCTCCACCGCTTCGCGGTACGCGGCAAAGCTTTCATTCTTCAACATGGTGCGCATGGCATACGTTTTTTGACGCTGCTCGCTGATGCCGTCCAACGACGGCTTCACGCGCTTGGTCGGAGTCCATTCGCCACGTTCCTGATGCACGTGGAGACGGTAGGCCAGCCCTTGCCTGCGGTGACGGAAACCGCCCGCTTGGGACTGGTACACCTCGGCGGAATTGGAATCATGCAGTACAAGCTCGTCTCGGTGTGCATCGATGAGATCCTGCACGTCTTGGTTGCGCACCACAATCACATTGCAGCCTTCGCCATCGTTCACGTATTTGGGAATCCATGCGTCACCGAAAGTCACGTCGGCAGTTTCCGCGAGCACGTCGTCGCAATAGTCGCATGCGTTGTATTTGAAGTAGCCCAGACCCCAGTTGGTAGTGGACAGTTCCGCGGTTCGCTTGATAACGGAATCGCCGCCACTAACGCGTTTCACTTCGACCGCATAGTCAGAGGCGGGACTTCCGGGCGTCTTGTGCCGGAAGTCCACGCGGGCGATGTCCTCCAAAGGAACGCCCGACTCCCAAGCCTCGCTTTTCGCGAAGAAATCGGATTTCAGATGTCCGCACACCAAGCCGATGCAGTAGCGAATACGCTCATTCAACACCGGATCCTGACGACGCAGCAAGCGAACAGCCTTCACGAAACAGGGGATGCCGATGAACAGGTAACGCCCTTCATGCTTTCGCACGTAAGCCAATACCTCGCTCATTTCCACGGGATAATACTTGGACTTGGCACCGGTCTTCAATTCCTCGACCGAGTGCGAGACCTGGTAGGTATACATATGTTCCGAATCGGGACCGTCTTTGACGTGCACGACGGCGTCGACCAGTCCGTCTTCCAGCATTTTCGAGGCAAGCCAGCTGACCATGCCGCCGGAACTGCCGCGGGAACGCCAACCATCCGCGGACACATACCCCACGTAGGCGTTCAGGTAGTAGCCCAGGTACTGGTCGTGCTGCACGCCAGCCTGAGAGCCGAACAGATCGTTCCCGATAACGTCCTCGTTGGCTGAGCTCGCGAAAGGGCATGCGCTCTCAACCTTGGCAGGGTTTTGAATCCCACTCTGCATGAACGCTTGATAGCAGCCGTCGTTGTTCTTGGCGATAGTGAACGCCGGATCCAGGAATGCACAGGTTCCGCAGCCGACGCAATAGGTTGCGGAACCGCCTATGGCATCGGCGTCTGGCGAGGAAATCACTCTCTCCATGACGTTTGAGTCGCTCATCGAATTACCTTTCTCTTGATTCGACCGATGATTTTCTCCCGTTCCTCACCGGTCAGCGACACCTTCATCGCGCCGGAAAGAAACAGGATGGAATAGACAACACCCCACACGAGGAACATGAGGATGGAATTCACTGGCAGGAAATGCGTTCCCAGCAGGCAGACGGCCGTCACGATGAGAGCCAGAGCGATGGTGGGCAGCATGTTCTTCCAGAAGTAGACCATGTCGAGACCGATACGGGTGTGGTAATACCAATTCATGAACAGACCAGTGCCGAGCACGATGCTGGCTAGATAGCCGATGGCAGTGGCCCAGTAGCCCATGATTGGGATGAAAATAACACAAATCACGATGTCAATGACCGAAGTCAGAATGTAGATCAGACTACGAATCTTGTGCTTGTTCTTCGCACGCTGAATTTCGATGCCAGTGTTCTGAGTAAGCGGAACCATAACTGGTAAAGTCATGATCAATACAAGCCAGTAGGCATCGGCATTGGCATCCCCCGCCCAGATATGGATGAAATACCGTCCAAGTACAATAAATCCGCCAAACAGGTACCAGAACAGCACCATTTGGTACCGCCCCACACGCGTCATAAGCCGTGTGAGCACATTGTTGTCATCCGACTCGGCAACGATGCGATTAATCATGGGGACGAACACGTTCGACATGGTGGTGCTCATGGAGAAGAAGATATTCCTGATCTGCAGTGCGATAGCGAACACCGCCACCGCGGTCGCACTGGCCATAGCGCCCAGCAGGAAGTTCGGCACGTTGTTGTTCACCAGGTCGAAGATCTGGTTGAGGAAGATCCAGAAGCTGAACACCGCGATGGCCTTGAACATCGACCATTCCAAGCCCTTGAAAGTGAAACGCATGCCAAGCGTGCGCGTGGCATACCAGATGTTCATCAGCAACAGCACGCTGGTGATGGTCAGCTGCGCGCAGGCGACACCGACCGCGCCCATGCCCAGCCAGAGCAGAAGCACCGCCAGGAATGGCTGAGCGATGGAAGTAAGCAACTGCCTGGACTGCTGAAACACAAACTTTTCGTGCGACACAATGTAGGAGTCAAACGGTGTGGACAGCAACTGGACCACCACATTGACTGTCATGATCCCCATAAGCTCACGTGCCAGCACAAGCTCACTGGCAGTCAGACCGCCCGAAAAGAAGCTTCGCACATTAATAGTCAATGCTGTACCGCCAATCAGGCACAGCAACGCCACTACAGCGTAGACAAGCAGGAACATGCCATTGAGACGGCGGATGCCCAGCTCGTTGCCGTGCGCCTTCTCGCGCATGTAGAAGCGCACGTACGATCCATAGAATCCGGCGCTCAGCAGCGTGAGCGCGAACACCACGGAATTAGTCATCTGGAACACGCCATAGTCCGCCTGCCCAATAAAGTGCAGTAGCAGCGGCACGTAGATGATGTTTACCAGATTCTTCGCGATGATGTTCGCATACCCAAGCAAAGCACCCGTCTTGCGTTGGCCGTTCAACCGTTCACCGCCTCATGTCGTGAGTCATTCGACGATTTTTGGTTGAGGGCCAAAGACAGGTATGCGTTAAATCTCTCCCGCTCTCCGGCAATTCGTTCGGCGACGCCTGCATAATCAGATGCCGTTTCCAACGATAGGGTTCCACCATTGTAGATCTTGTTCTCCGTGCCCAATTTCTCGGACAAGGTCTGCAGCCTCGAGAACATACTCACCCCATCTCTATGCACTATGGACAGAGGGGTTTCGAAAATTGACGAGAACACTGCGGCATGGAACGAATCAGTAACGACAAAGGTCGCGTTCTTAATGAGGGAAATGAATTCCGCCGGACCAGCAGGAAGCTCGCTGCCATCGTCACAATCGGTCAATGAAATCACTGGATATCCGTTAAGCGAATGAAGCTGCTTTAAAACATCAGACGCCTCGGACCCGACCCCACCAAGCAAGTAAGTGAAAATATAAGGTTCTTTCGGGGTCAAAGAATCACTCGAAACAGCATCCCACTCCTCTGGAGTGAGGACAAGCGTGGGGTCACAAATAACCTCCGCCCGCATACCGGACGCCTCATATATGAGTTCGGCACCTCGTTCTTCCCTGACAGACAATAGAGGGAAATTCCGAACACCCTTTGTTAAGCGTCTGCTCTGGCGTTCATCCAACGCGTCCAGACCGATGCTCGGAGCCAACGCAATGCGCTGCTCTTCCTTGGCGAAATCAAGGAAAAACCAGTCCTCGTTATATTTGATGTAACCTAGATTCCAGACTTGGTCGCTACCGACCGAAAAGAAAGCGTATTCTTTCGGGTTAAACTCATCAAAGTTAACCACTCTTGTACACATGTTCTTGTTGAACCTCTGGAATGCCTCCAGTCGTTCTTCAGACATATTGTCCTCAGGATGACTAACAGGCTTTCTAAGAAGCTTACGCACCAGCTGCTTCAAGTCCCGTAATGCATTAGGTCTATTTGTCAGAACCAGCGACTCCGCTTTAAAACCTCGCGACTCATAAGCTTGCGTAACAGCGTAATTCTGTAACCTGTTCCCGTAATTGAAGTTGCCGGGAAGTGTCACAATTCCCACTTTTTGTTTCTTATTTTCCATACTAAACCTTTCAGACAAAGCGACTGGTTCTTTCCCGATAACTCATATAGCAGGCGTTTCAATGGCTCCTCGGTCGTTAATCTTTCGCGCAGGCACGCCAGCCCACGTGGTATTCTCCTCCTCAATAGGTTTGAGTACTAAAGCGTTTGCGCCAATCCGTACATAATCGGCGACTCTGCACCCCCCTAATACCTTCGAGTCAATCATGAATTCCACATGGTGGCCCACGACCGGACACCTACCGTGCGCCTGCGCAATGACAACGCCGCTGGACAGAGAACAATAATCGCCGACTGTCGATTCAGGGTTGACAATAATCCTTTCGGGATGCCAAATAAGCAGTCCTTTCCCGAACACGTTAATCGGAATCTCCGAGCAGAAACGACGCTCATACTTCTTCAGGAAAAACAAGTACCAAACGTACGCAAGCTTGTGATACAAATTCTGCGAAACGTTGTGATGGTACTCGCATTTCCTTAAGTATTCTTTCCAACGAACCACTGCTCCGCTCGTACCCAGATAACGCTTCACAAAAGATGAAGGCTGCGGCTGCATACGCTTATCCTCTTGGATATATTCCAATAAATCAGCTTTTGTTCTAATCATCAAAAGTCCTTACGTTTTATCTTTTAATACAATTTATTATTTTCAAAACGAGGAAAGCAAGAGAACAGAAATCGTACACAAGACAAAAAACGATAATAGAATTGTCAATCCTCAATTGACATTGTTGAGCGCGTTCCAAACATCCCTCATCATCCATCGCCTTACGTATCGAACGAAATACATCACCGAAAGAAGCATAGGAGAGGTACGAAACAGCAATCTTAAGAAGATTGATATACTGCATGACCTCGCCGTTGCATGCCGTTTGATAGCAGGTGTTTCCCCATTTCATCGCAAAAGACAGGAGACGAGCATTTACTTTTCTGATATCGGATAGCTGACTGGACTTATATCTAGCCGTATTAGCGAAATCATTAGGCCTATAAAAATAGAGAACTCTATCCGAGCTATAAAGCGAGTGGGCACTATCAAAAACAGGAAGAAGTTGTAAAAGATCTTCACCGTGCATCAATCTTGCATAGTTGGAATAATCAGCATCACGATCAAAACATGAAAGCTTTATCGCCTTGCCCCACATCTCATTGAATCGCCCTTTGCAGAAATGAAGTCTAGCTTCTTCAAATCGATTACCATCATACAGCCCGACCGCTAAGGGCGAAGGTGAATCAGACGTCAAGAAATCATCCTGCCGAGAATATCTAAAAGAGACAATATCAACATTGTATTTATGAATTACATCGGCAATATCCCGCAAAGCTGTAGAACAGAGAGCATCATCCGCGTCCAAGAAAACAGCATACTTACCACTTGCTGCTTGTAATCCAACTCTCCTAGCAAGTAGGGGCCCTTCATTTTTTTGATGAATCACATGAGTTTGAGAATTTTTTTCAGCAAAAGAATCTGCTATTTGACGCGTCTTATCAGTGGATCCGTCATTAACAATTATAATTTCATAATCCGTAAAGGTCTGTGCGAGAATAGATTTCAAGGAACTATATAAATATTTTTCTGCATTAAAAGCAGGAATAATGATAGAGAATAGCATTGGCGTTTCAGAACTTCCTATTCATAAATGTGTAGGATTGAAGAGGTGTACGGATATACCTCGCAGGCACCATTGAGAAGAGAACGGGTTTGAAGAACACAGATGCAGAGAATCATCATGATTGTCATGGCTTTCGTCAAAGATCTCTTCTCTTTCTTGAGTAGCATGCCGGCATATAGCGGCAAGAACGCTTCGAAATAGTAACCAAATCGTGCAAGGCCAAGAGTGAATGCTTGGGTTTCAAGAAAAATTAAACCAATCACAGTTAAGTATTCAAAATAAAAAAATACATCTTGGGTCGCGATATCTAAAGATTTCTTTATATGTTTCTTTGAAGTATAAGAAAAGTGTAATAAAAAAATAAACAATAGATAGACTATTGGAGAAAACATCATATCTCCATTTCCTTCATTCTGACTGATAAAAGAATAAGATTCCTTTAGCCCTGAAACGAAAGAAACAACACTATCTATGCACACAAAGATTAAAAATATGCACAACGTGGAGACACAATAAAAAGTTAATTTTTTGAGCCATGATGAGTTTATAAAATTTCTATATATTCTATAAACAGGATATAAGAAGAAAGCAATAAAGGCAGTTTGATGGAACGAAAGCGCTAAAATTAATAAAAAGATTCCATGCTTGTTCTTTTTCATGTAAAGCATCTGAAAAGCAAGCATGCCCAAAGAAACCGCAATCATCTGCTTCATTAAATTTAGAGAGATTCCATAAAAGAGAAAATAATATACCAGCATACAAATCCATGCATTATTTTTTGCAAAAAACTTAAAACATAAATATGCGGGAAGAATAATCAATAATTCAATTCCAAACAAATATATTTGGAATGACCCATGGATTAAATTTATCAACCATGCATATGTCACAAATCCTACAGGATTATCCGAGTATGCGCTAATTGCATGAAAAAGACTTACATGCTGTGTTCCTCGGTAAACATATATGCCATACACTGTTACATCAGTTCCGATAGTCTCATCTCTGAAAGCGGCAATGAGACACGGCAGTAGGATACCTAAACTTTGCAGAACGAGAGAGAGAACTCTCTTCGTTTTTGTGGATATTAGAAACAAAAACGAAGAAATTGCAAAAGTGCATAAATATATCGCCATTTAAATCCTTAGATTTTTATCGTCTTACTAAATGGTATATATGCTTACATAGAGTATAACTAAGATATGAAAGCATTGATGCCAATCTTGCGTCAATGCGAGCATTCTTATCTAAAATAACTCTAATTCTATTTTTAAGTATTGATTTCCAAAGCATTTTACATATCTCTTGGTTTTGTTCCGTGCTTTTTTGAGGAATGTTCATACACAAGTTAAAGAGAGCGCTCTGTTCTTTTGAATAATAGGCGTTAATTGCATTGGGATATTTTAACTGTACTATTGATTTTACAACGTTAAGCTGATCAAGCAAGTCAAGTTTTTTAGGATTAAAGCTTGCTGTTTGGATGCTATTCGGACGAATCCTATAATAATAGTCGTTCTCATCCAAATATGCGATTTTACCAGCCTTATCAATAAGCTTGGTAGTGGTGGCAATATCCTCATATAATTTTCCGGCAGGATACTGAATCGTGTCGAATAATTCTTTCTTATATATTTTTGGAAACGCGTTAGGTTCCAAGTGCCTCATATAAAGCATATCTTCAAGGGCCTCGCACGCATCATATACATGAAATTCCGCCGTATCGCGCTTATGCTCCTTAGGAGGCTCCCCCTCACGGAAAATACAGATGGAAGTGGTTGCAATATCTGTTTTCCCTCTGACTAGTGCCTGATACAGATGCATTATGTAATTAGACGATACATAATCGTCACTGTCAATAAAAGAAATCAAACTTCCATGAGATCGGAGAATGCCATAATTCCGAGCGTCAGACAATCCACCATTCTTCTTATGGAAAACACATATTCTTGAATCCGACAAGGCAAATTCATCACATAACGTTCCTGAGCTATCAGTCGAACCATCATCTACGAGAATAATTTCAATATTCGTGTAAGTCTGTTCGACCACACTCGCCACACACTCATGTAGATAAGGCTCAACGTTATATACAGGTATGACGACTGAAACTAGCGGATCCATACTGCTTTTCATTTCTTCTCAAAAAGTTTTAAATACATTGAAGTTAGCTTTTGAGCGTTCTCAGAAATATCATAGTCAGAGAACACATTTTCAGAGGAACTGATACGCGTTCCCGATTCAATTGCTGATATAAACGAGACCCATTCTTCAGGCGATGCTATAGGCATGAATCTAGACGCACCTGTTACATCAACTTCTCGTGTAATTGCGTCGGAGAACAGGCATAGAAGACCAGCGCGCTGCGCCTCAACGCCAACTAAGCAAAGTCCCTCATATAGACTAGGCAGGCAGAACATATCAAATGCTTGGTATAGACGATTGACATCCGAGCGTTGACCGAGGAACAGCACATGATCAGCCATACCGAGTTCTTCAACATGTTGTTGAACCGCAGTCTTGTCAGGACCATCACCGACGAAGGCGAGCATGGCGTCCGGGCGTTTAGGAAGCAGCCCCGCAAACACATCAACCAGAAACGTCTGATTCTTCTGTGGCATGAAACGTCCAACATGACCGATCAGGAACGTATCATCCGAAATGCCGAGCTCTTTACGTGTTTGTTTACGCGTTTCAGCATTAAAACGGAATTTATCCAATTCGATAGCATTGGGAATCACGGTAAAATCCGCATTTTTGCCAAATAACCATTTTCCTGCATAACGACTGCATGCAAAACGAACCGTTGGATACACATTGGCGAACGGACGCAACACAAGTTTCATCGCGTTCTTCGCAAACTCGCCTTTGCCCATAGTCGAATGAGAATGCGCAATACGAACAGGCACTCCAATCTTCTTCGCCGCCGATAGCGGGAACACGCTCAACGTATTAATATTGCTGTGTACAATCGGCCATTGCTGTTCGCGCATCAAGCGAATCAGCTCACGACGGTAACGAATCGGATGCTGGTACGGCGGTATGCGGAATACACGACCTCCTAAGGCGATGATTTCTTCTTCGGGAACACGCGTGGAATCCTCGTCAACAAGAAAATCGAACTGCACTTTACTACGGTCGATGTGGCGATAGTAATTCATCACTACCGCCTCAACACCACCGCCAACCATTTTGCCAACAATTTGGGCCACCCGAATCGGTTTTTGCGGATTGTGCCCGCCGGCTCCCTTATCTATGGGACGAGTATCGACATCGCTCATATTTCGTATTGCTTCCCTTGTACTTCTGGAGCTCCTCAACACCAGAAAAAACTGCCATTGTTTAACGAAATCTTACTGTTATGCCTTACCTTCTATCAGTATGCACCCTTATGAGTGACGACGGCACCGACAGTGCGGAAAAGCAGCACGATGTCTCCCAGCATGGACCAGTTCTGTACATAAGTGACATCCAATGCCTCGGATTCCTCCTCACTCAGGTTGGACCTGCCGGATACCTGCCAGGGGCCGGTGATACCGGGCTTCACCAGCATGCGGGTGGCATAAGTTGGGTTGTACTGGGCCACTTCCTCAGGCAGCGGCGGACGCGGACCGACCACGCTCATGTCACCCCTGAGTACATTCAGGAACTGCGGAAACTCGTCAATATAGTATTTACGAATGAACTTGCCCACCTTGGTGACTCTGGGGTCATCCTTCATCTTGAAGATGAACCGATCCGTCTGCCCGGTCTTCTGCGCCAGCTCTGCCTTCATCTTGTCGGCGTTCACCACCATGGAACGGAATTTGATCATCTTGAACGGCTTGCCACGGCGACCCACACGGGTCTGAGTGTAGAAAATAGGCCCTCTATCGGTCACCTTGATGGCAATGGCCACCGGGATGGTAATAATCGCGGTGCCAACCAATGCCATCAGCGACACCACAATATCGAACACACGCTTCTTGAACATGGCCCACGGTGAATACTGCGGCAGGCTGATGGTCATCACCGTGGAACCCTGAATCACACGGATGTTGGTCTCATGGCCGCTCACATCCACCGCAGAGGTAATCAACGCCACTTCCAAGTTCATGGCCTCCACGTCCAGCACAAACGTGTTGAAATTGTCCGAGAACCGGTGCATCACATCAGTAACCATCACCGTCTGCACGCCCATGGACGCGGCGCGTTCGGCAAAATTCTTGCAATATGGCAACGTGGCGATATTCCTACCACAAATCTCACGGATCCGCTGCTTAAATTCAGCGGTAACATCAACGGCCTTTACATAGCCGGTCTGCGCATCCAGCCCAATCGGGCATATCGCAATGGCATGGTAGTTCAACTGGCTTTTCTGGCTCAGGAACTGCAAGGCATGCTCAATACCCTCCAGCGAGCCGACCACCACGGTGCCGTACGAGTACGTGCCCCGCTTGCGTTTGAACAGCACGAATTGACGGACGGCAAGACGCACTACCATGGTGACCAGCAGCGCACACAGCAGCTCCAGCACCGTGGACAACAGTGACACGTAAATGTTCAGAATGAACTCAAACGCGCAGATCATCAGTCCTGCGAACACGGCTCCCTTGAACAGGAGCACATTCAGCTGGTAGCCATCCCCCATCACATGCCGGTGGTATACCCCCACGCTATGCAGGCAGAACACCCACACCAGCGCGCACACCACCACATACGCCCACAGATTGATATGGAAGTGGAAGCGGGAGGAATACAGATTAATCTCGCTCTGCGTCATCAGCACCATAACCGCAGCGAGAATGAACGAAGCCATGTCGCAGAACACCAGAAGAGCATTGACGAAGAAGCGCCAATATGCGACGCTCAACACCCTCTTTCTGGAGGTTTCCCTCAAATCCGTTCCCGCACTGCTAGCTTGGAGCATCTTCCTTCTCTTTCTCATGCCCCACACCCACAAGGGGGCAATCGATTTTAGAATAGCGTTAGAACCGTACAACATTCCAGGGGCGGTTGCATACCCTCGTTGTGTAGGGGACGAATACACCCTTGCAGAATTTCTGTGGAAGGCTGTGTGATAGCTAGGCGACAATCTGCGAGCGCACGCATCGTGGTGCCTGCGCATGCTGACGAAACCTACGCAATCCGCGCACAAATCATGCGAGACGGGCAACAGGTAGCGAGAGCATCAACAGAAGCCCAGCAAACGCATCGCAGCAAATGAGCATGAAATCAATAGCACGATACCTTAAGCAACATCAATTTGAATGTTTGATTATTGAAACAAAACAGTGTACAGTATTGTTTCAATAATCAAACAGTAGATAGTTTGTATGAAAAATCAAACAGGTACACAATGACTGAATTCCAAACCCAGCTCAACTCGACCAACCAATTGGCCACTTCAATCCAAGACGCACGAAGAGCCAAAAACATGACCCAAACAGAGCTCTCCTCCATCACCGGAATCCCCCGCCCCTGGATCAATCAACTCGAACACGGGCACATAGAAAATCCCGGGTTCACCAAACTTCTTAAAATCATGGATGCGCTAGAAATGCGCATATCCATAAGCTATGCCATTCACGAATCAGCGCAAGATTCACCGGAAGAAGAAACCTCGCCAACCCCCACGGCTACCGCATTCGCCAACGCCTACGCGAGCCTCGCGAAAAACATAGGGCATTCCCTCCAAACCTCGTCAATGATTCCTTCCATGGACACGGTACTAGAACCGGTACTAGAACAATGGAAAACCATCGAACAGCGGAATCTCACAGAAGTAAGCGAACACCTAGGAGGATTCCTCAAGAATTTCGGACAGAACTACGCCAACACGTATGCCACACTGCAAAACCGGTCAAAACTCATCGAGCAGCAAGCCAAAGAACTCGACAAACACGAGCCCGACAATAACGAAGAAGCTTAATTTCCCATGACTGACAAAAAACTCATCGTATTTCTCGAAGGACAGCGAATCGGAATACTGCAAGAAGACATATCCGGAAAGCATTCCTTCATTTACGACGCCAATGCCCCTGCGCAATTATCCCTATCCATGCCCAGACGATCCGAGCCTTGGACCGGCAAGCCAATAGAAGCCTATATCGATGGCGTGCTGCCCGATGACCCCATGATGCGCAGAGCAATCGGCAAGCAATATGGAGTCAATGGAAATAATCCTTTCGCATTGCTGAGCGCAATCGGATTGGATTGCGCGGGAGGAGCGCAATTCGTTCCGCCAGAACAAATCGAGACAGTAAAAGACGCACCATATTCACTCGTCCCTATCTCTGAAAAAGAGATAGAACAGCGCCTTACCTCCATCGCAGGCACAAGCGATGCCTCATGGCAAGCCTCCGACGAACACTGGTCGCTGAACGGCGCACAAGACAAAATTGCGCTCCACTATGCCAATGGCAAATGGTACGAAGCACATGGAACCGCACCAACGACACACATCATTAAGCCCGGCATACATGCCTTGCATGAGCAAGCTTTCAACGAATATATCTGCATGAAAACAATTGGAGCATTGGGAATTCCCGTGGCACAAACCACATTCCGCATGTTCGGAGAGACTCCCGCTCTCGTCAGCACACGATGGGACCGTAAAATCTCCACGGTAAAAGGCAGCCCCATTGTGCAGCGGATTCACCAAGAAGACTTCTGCCAAGCAACCGCTCATTCAACACAAGAAAAATACCAGTCGGACGGTGGCCCCTCCGCCCAAGACATCATCCAATGCATGAGAAACAACAATTTGAGCGAAATTGATATCGACCAGTTTTACATAGCTCTTGTCGTCAATTTCCTCATCGGTGGCACCGATGCTCATGCGAAGAATTACGCGCTGCTGGAACCTACCGGAGCCAAACCATCATTCGCACCACTATATGACACCGCATCCATGTACGCCTATGAAACCCAACGCAAACAACGCAAACTTGCCATGAGTATCGGCGGCGAATACAACTATGAACGTATAGAGCTCAGGCATTGGCAGAAACTTACCGAGCCATTCGGAAGCAAGGATTTTAAATTCTGTTGTTCCACGTTATACACACTCAGCCAAACCATGCCGTTTGCGTTCATGGCAACCGCAATTAATTGTTTGCAGGAAACCAGCGCTCTAGAGAATTGTAACGATTCCGCTTTAGAGAATCGGAAGATTCTCATACAAAAAATCGAAGAGGGGCTTGTCAAACAATGTAAACGCGTTGAAAGTTGGTTCGTCTGAACTAAGCAACGATTTGGGAGCGGATGGGGGCGGGGGTTACCGCACGGTGTTTGCGCATGCTTTTCAGGATTTTGCGGATCGCACCGTTCGTCTGTTCGGCGGCGACGCAGAACATGCCGAATTCGCGGCCATGCGGGTCGGCGATGTCCTTCGGCTGGGGAATCATCGGACGAATTATCGAAGATTTCTTGATTACCGACTGAAGACGCTCCTGGATGGTCAGTCCGGCAATCATATTGTTGCGAGCGCAGTAATCGCACATATTCGCGAAATCGTCAAGCAGGAACGTGTATCGTACGGCGGCTGGCGCCAACGTGACGATTTCCTTGCGCTGCTGCTTTTCGAAGCAGAGGATCAGGTCAGCTTCGTCGGCCATCTGTCGGGTCAGGCGTCGGGAACGGAAACCGCTCGACTCAATGCCGACGCTTTGCATAAGGCGGCCGCTCGACGGATCGATCGGATGCATCGGCAAACCACGCGTGCCGGCGCTTGACACCTGCACGGTGGTGCCGTTCAGATAGTGGGTCATCAGGAGCTCGCCCATAGGGGAACGGCAAATGTTGCCCGTGCAGACGAACATGATGTGCATACCAAACCCCTTGAAAACTTCTTCAACCAACGGTTTTCCGCGACACAGAGCCTTGCGGTGCTCTGCAGCGCGCTCTCACAACCTGCTATTTTATCGCGAAGTATGCCATTTGTGAAAAATCGTGCCCAGAGCTTCACAACACCCGACATCGGCGAGACGTTTCAGCATACTTCGAGGGTGGCGAGGAGGGCGCGGTGGTCGGAGCCGGGGATGTATGCGGTTTTGAGGTTGCCTACGGTCACGCCTTTGTCATGCACGATATGGTCGATTTCGGCGATCGGCATCATGGCCGGGTACGTCATGTGCAGGCCTTCGCCCGCCTGCTGGCCGGAATCCAGGAAGCGGCTGCCGAGCAGGTATCGGAAGCTGGCGTGGTCCCATGTGGAGTTGAAATCGCCCATCAGCACGTACAGATTGTCGTAATGCTGCAGTTGGGCGAGCGAGTCGAGACTACGGTTCCACAGACCTTGGTTGCGGGGGCGCGGCGAGAACGGGTGGACGGAGCCGAAGCGCACCTTGCTGCCGCCGAAATCGATCGTCGCAGCGGAAACGCTGCTTGATTCCACGGGAATGAGGTTCTGTTTGGCGTTTTCCATCGGCGCGGCGCTGTACAGCACGTTCACACCGCCGTTGTCATGCCACGTTTGCTGCGCGGCCACGGAATACGGCAGATAATTGGCGATTCCGGCGCCGTTGAGCCGGTTGAGCAGATCCCATGACACTTCCTGCAGCGCGAGCACTTCCACATGCTCGTTTTTGACGATTTCGACGATCCGATTGGCGTCGGCATGCCCTTCCTTGGTGTTGAAGGTCATGATGCGGGCGTACCGGTCGGACGTGTTGGGCAAGCCGTCGGACGAGACTTGCGTGACTGCGGTGCTGGCCGCGTCGGAAATCGTTTGCTGCGGCCTGATATAACCCCAATGCCAGCCGATTTGCACGACCACGCACACCACGCTGACGGTGGCGAGCAGGACGCGTCCGCCTATTGCACGGACGGCTATCGCGGTGATCGCAATAATCAAAGACAGCATGCCCAGCCACGGCATCAGCGCGACGATAAGCGGCACGTACCGTTTGCCGTCAAGATTGTTGGGCAGCATGCGCAACAGCATGGCCAGCAGGATGACGGCGGCGACCAGCCAGAGCACCGCGGTCAGAAGGTGTGTTGCTGCGGTACGGCGGGTCATGCCATGTTGCGCGCGGTCGAGGGGGCGGCTGGCGCATGCTTTGTCGAGCTGCGCGTCCAGATCCTCGATTTCGCTTTCGCTTGTGCGTTCGCGTTCGGCATCGTTATTGCCGCCGTTCTCACGCTCGCTTTCGCAGGTTTGCCGCATGGTTGCCTTTCATTACGTTCCCGTTCACCATACGCAACACGGCACGGGTGCGCCACCTCCTTCCCGCGAGGTTCACAGTGCTTTTACGTGCACCCGTACCGCATGCCACTATGCGGACATTTCTCTCTCATTTCCTACTGCGGGGAATGGCGGCACTTGAGCAAACCACGCTCATGACATGCCTACGGAACGGCGAAAATGCGGTAAGGGCGGACAGGTAAGGCTAGGCGGCGTGAGGGTGGACGCGATTGAGTGCGCGCTGGACGGTGTCGCGGGTGGAGCCGGCGCCGTTGCCGCGGACGCCGAAGAAGACCATGACCACCATGATGAAGCAGATGGTGGCGCTCACGCGCAGCGCCCACTGGATGCCGAACACGTTCGCGGCCGCGTACATGCTCTTCGCACCACCGATTGCGGCCCAGCGCAGGGCGGTGAACGTTTCCATCAGAATCACCAGCACGGGTGCGCCGATGGCACCGGCGATCTGGCGGACCGTGTTCGTAACGGCCGAGCCGGCGCTCACTTCCTCAGGTTCCAGGCAGTTCAGCGACCATGTGGTGATCGGCATAAGCACGAATCCCATGCCGATCTGGCGCACGAACTGCCAAATCGACACCCACCAGATCCATGAGGTCATGGAAATCAGGCTCATCATGATGGTGCCGAACAGCAGGGTGATCGAGCCGATCAGCGCCACCGGACGCGCGCCGAGACGGTCGAGTGCCTTGCCGCCGAAGAACTGCGCGATGCACTGGCCGAACGCGCCGGGCAGCATCACCAGACCGCTGATCGTGGCGGAATAGCCTCGGCAATCCTGAATGTAGAGCGGCATGATCACCATGATCGAGCTGAAGGCGAAGAACGACAGCGCGGCGGTGACGGTGCCGACGGTGAAGCTTTTGTTTTTCAGCACGCTCAGGTTGAGCAGCGGAGGTTGCTTGGACGGGTCGGCCGCCTGCCTGCGAGCGCCGTGGATCTGCCGCAGCACGAACCAGACGATGCCGACTAGGCCGATGAGCATGGCGAGCCACACCATCGGATGCGTGAACGGATACGATTCGATGTTCGTGAAGCCGAACATGAGTCCGCCGAAGCCGAAAATCGACAGGCCGACGGAGAAGAAGTCGGCTTTTGCGGACGCGTCGCGCGTGCCGAAATTACGCAAGCCGAAAATCGCAAGAAGCAGCGAAATCACGCCGATAACCGTCAGTGTGAGGAAAATCGATCGCCAGCCGTTCAAATCGGTTTGCACACCACCCAAGGTGGGGCCAATCGCGGGCGCGACGCTCATGGCCATGCCGACGGTGCCCATCGCCATACCGCGGCGGGACAGAGGATAAATGGAGAATACCGTGATTTGCAGGACCGGCCACATCACGCCGGTGCCGACGGCTTCCAGCAGACGGCCGATCAAAACCAGCACGAACGATGAGCCGAGCCAGGCGAACACCGAACCGAGCGTGAACACCGCCATCGACGCGATCACGATCTGACGGGTGGAGAATCGGCGGGTCAGGTAGGCGGTGAGCGGCACCATAACGCCCATGACGAGCTGGAAAATCGACGTCAGCCATTGGCCGGTCGTGACGGAAATGCCGAAATCGGACACGATGGTGGGCAGTGCGGCGCTCAACTGCAGCTGCGTGAAGTTGCCGACGAACGTGATAAAGGTGAGAATGGCGATCGATACGAACGCGGCATGCGTCAAATGGTCGTTTTTATACGATTCCTCGCCGGTAAGCGGCTGGGACAGGCCGTGGGTGCGGCCCTGTTTCGCGTTTATTTTCTTTTCCGGCTTCACTTCCGACCTCTTCTCCGGTTTCGACGGCAACCGACCGCCCTCCATCACTCATCCGCGCATACTCGCAGCGTATTGCGCAACTCCTGCAAAAACAGACTCAAAAAGTCTAGTACTGCGGGTGGTCGAACGCGAGATGAAACTATTCGAACACGTTCAATTCCAATTCAACCGAGAAAAATTGGCAAAACTTCGTATTTGTTCATCTTGGGGTGGTATACATATGCGTTGGCAGTAACGGCACGATACAGGAAAGGAATACGCCGCGCAGGGGGTTAGGAAGTATGACCGTAGTCACGTTATTCAACATAGCGATGGAGCTATAGGGCGTTCTCATCTGCATCGTTTGCGCAGGTGGCGTCTACGTGGGCGCGATACGTAGGACGCGGCGTACCTATACGAAAGTTTCCATGCAGCTTCTATGCGCGCTGATGCTGCTGGCCGACGTGTCCGCCTGGTATCACAACGGCGGCCGCGACAAGCTTGACTTCTACATGACGCGCATCGGCAATCTTGGTGAATACCTGATCGATTTCACCTTCATCGCACTGTTCGCCAACTATATCTGGCAAACCGTCAGCGGCGACGACATGCTTGAAAACGTCAGCCCGCACGAGTGGAGGGCCAGAACGAGCGGCGGAGCCAAGCGTAATCGTAAGAACCAACGTTCGGCCAACGCCCAATCCAAGCCGAAAAAGCCGCGTTCGAAGAAGCTTGACGTCATCTACGCAGCGTCCGCGCTCGGCATCGTACTGACGATTGCCACGCAGTTCAACCATATGGTCTACTACATCGACAGCCAGAACTACTACCGCCGCGGACCACTGTTCGCTATCCCGCAGATACTGGGTCTGGTAGAGCTCGCGCTGATTGTGATGCTGATCATCGAAAACCGCAAAAACCTCAGCCGACCGCTGTTCGTCACGTCGCTGTCGTTCTTCGTGCTGCCGATTGTGACAACCATCGTTCAGATTCTCCATTACGGACTGGCGTTGCAGGCCATCGCGATCACGATTTCAATCCAGTTCACGTTCGTGGTCGATACCATCGAAATGAACAAGAAAATCCGTTCGCAGAATGACGCCTATCAGAAGGCCAGCTACGAGGCGCAGCACGATGGTCTGACCGATTTGTGGAGCAAGAGCGCCGGCCGCGAGCAGATTGAGAATTATTTCGCGCACATGCAGGAAGGCGACCAAGCCGTTCTGATTTTCGTTGACATCGACGATTTCAAGCAGATCAACGATACGTACGGCCATAAAGTGGGCGATTTCTGGATTCGTGAAGTGGCGCAGACGTTGAAGCGGCTGTACCGGCATGATGACATCATCGTCCGTTTCGGTGGCGATGAGTATGTGGCGCTGATAAAGAACACCGCGAACGAGCGCGTGATCGAAAGCACGCTGGACCTGTTCCGCCGCCAGTTGGCGCAGGCGTCCGCGCAATACGGGCAGGACGTGCATTGCAGTATCGGCGCATGCCGCGTGCTGTCCGGCAAGAACGTCGATCTGAACCTCTGCTTGGGATTCGCCGACCATGCGTTGTACCAGTCCAAGCGCGAGGGGAAGGGCATGTACACCGTGGTCGATTATGACAGCGGGAAAGTGCAGGCAGCGTAGGTTTCGTGGAAAAATCCGCGGGAAATCTGCGGGAAAAACCCTAGAAAATCAGCTGAGAAACTACGAAAAAAGCACCGCAAATCCGCCGGAGATCGACGTAAAAATCACGGAAAATCAGGCTTTGCCGAGCATTGTCAGCACAATCAGCACCACGTTCAGAGCGACGATCAGCGCGGCGACCGCGATATTGACGACGTGCTTGACCGGACCGTCCACGTACTCCCCCATCAGCGTGCGGTCGTGCGTGTAACGCATCAGCGGAATAATCGCAAATGGAATGCCGACCGACAACACGACCTGGCCGACGATCAACGCTTCCGTCGGAT
>OLNT01000398.1_pt1 | contig 28969 bp, 16 predicted proteins | sample 1672641 | NCBI WGS metagenome assembly OLNT01 (sample SAMEA3136708, study PRJEB25190) | human gut metagenome
GGATGGACACCTGATAGCTGTCATCCCGATTCTGTGTTACCGTTGCAGATTTGAGCTTCCAATCTTCCTTCGGTCTGTGGTGTATCTTTGCCTTTACCCAGCCGAGCTTTGGCAGCTTAATAGAGTTATCACTGATCTCGATGTTCCCGTTTGTGATATTTGTTGTATAAGATCTTTTCGCTTTATGCTTACATTTATACTTGGGAAATCTACTGAGGTGTTTAAAAAAGGGGTCATATCCATCTTCCAGATGGTAGATGGCATTGGTTAAAGCGAATTTATCCACTTCTTTTAGGAAAGGATACTTCTTTTTGAGATGCTGGTTACAGTATGTATTTGCCTTTGTTTTAGATAAATGCTTCTCTCCATTCTCATGGCGTTCCTTCTGTACATCTAGCATCTGGTTATACACAAAACGGCAGTAGCCAAACGTCTTCTGGCACTGGATATTCTGTTTTTCGTTTGGGTATATCGTATATACCAACGCCTTGTTTGCCATTAGTCCATCTCCTTTATTAATAATACTTATAGTGGTGCTAACCCCTGCCTACTTCATTGAGGAAGGGGAATGCACACCTTAGTATTGTTCAACATCGGTAAATACTGCTTCCTTACAGATCTTATCTCCTTCGGTATGATTTCCCTTTTTGTTATTTTTTTAAAGAAAAATATCCTGGGTTATCTGCTATATCAATATGAGCCATGCTAGAATCAATCTTTTCACGGTCATAAGTTGTTCCATTCTGCCCTAAAATAGAGATTGCTTTATAGAACATCTTATCATCCAAGAATGGTCTTTGTATAAATCCAGTGCCAGTTTTCTGCCATTGTGCATATAATGTAACCTCGGGTTCCATATTTGGATACTGTGCTTCATCCAGATAAGACGGTTTCATTGCATATCTGTCTGTAGCCCATCCGGTAAAGAGATAACCTGCTCTTTGAAATACATTTTTTGTTAGTTTCACAGCAGTTTCCCCTTTGGCACTCTGTGCTGCCATTGTACCTGTTCCACCATTGCTGTCATAAGTGATCACATAATTATCGATCTGCCAAACCGCATACAAAGTAACATTTGTACCAGTATTAATAGTGGAATAGGTATCTCCTGGATAATAAAATTTTCCTGTACCATCCCGGCTTGTATTCCATCCGATAAAAGTATGGTTGGTGTAAACGGGTTCTACGGAGTTTATTACTAGATTATGGTCTCCAAACTGCTTGCGGTCAGGATAATCTTTTTGTGATACGGACTCCAGTTTCCACCACTGGGCGTAGGAATGGTTTGCATTATATTGCTGAACCCAAGTACCATTTGTAGTACCTGCACTTTTCACATCCAGACATTGTCCAGTTGATTTATTATAAACTGATACATTTCCATTTCCTTCATCTTTAAGATACCAAAGGTAATCCGCAACACCTTCTTCCTGACTCCATAACTCCAGATCCACATTCGTCTGGTTATGAGACGGATCACTCTTTAATCCTAATGCTAATCCATTACGATTGCTGATAATGTAGTAATATTGCGTATGTTCATATCTTTCAAATATCCATTCAGTCTGTATATAATCTGCACCTGAATAAATAACTGTAGCTGGTCCGGAGTGCCTTTCATCATCAAGCTTGGCTACATGCATATACATATTTGTACCACAGCCGGATTTCATATGGTAGACTCCATTCGGTATGATCTTACATCCATTTAATTCGGTCCGTTTATCGTCATCGTATTTACCGCCTTGTAGGTCATAGGTTACATTATGCTTATATGCCACCCATTTGGCTGTAACCCATTGATCTCCTTGGCATAGAGTTATGTTAGGGTTTGAGGAGTCTAATTTCCTTCCATCATCATAATACCAGCCCTCTAAATAATATCCATTTTTTGTTACTGTTGGCACTCTTCCTATGCCACCGCCACAGGCTCTGGTATACACAGCATTACCACCTATATTTTTACTCTCATTGAGATTAGTGATTGTTCCACCATTAGTTTTGTACGTAAAATTATATGTATTCTGTCCAAAACTTACATGTTTAGTAGCCCAATGAAATTTACCATCGCCAGCTCCAGTTAGCATTCCTGTATTCGATAAGTTAATCTGAACTGTTAAAGTAACCCAGTGATTAGATGCTGCATGTCCAGAGTTCGTATTAGCTATTCCGTTAGAAAAAATAATAAATCGTCCACCAGATTGATCATTAACTTCTCCGCTTGCTCTCCATGATTTGTCGTCAGCTTGGTATCGGTTTATGTATTTGTGAGCTGGCTGTATATAACTAATATTAAAAGTGACAATAGAATAACCTTTATCGTCGTCTAATGATGTCTTACATATTATCCTATCTTTTTTTGTAATATGCCCACCGCCATTTTTTTCTATACCAACTTGTAGACCGCCACTAGAATATTGATCTGCCCATACATAAACAGAACGGGATTTATTTTTAAACAGTGATCTGTATTCTCCATCGGTTTCTAATTTATCGTTTCCACCAGCATATTCAAACCGAAGCTGCATTTCACTACCAGCTACATTGATTTTAGCTGCCCCCGTATGATGATAGTTTGTACCACCTGCAAAAGCAATATTATAAAGTAAAAACCCAGTTAATACAGAAATTACTAATCCTATAGTAATATATTTTATTCTCTTTTTTTTGTTAAAATTGCACCGGTCTCTCACAAAATGTCTGGTTTCCTTTTTCGCATCCATAAATCTCACACTCCTTGTATTCTTTTTTAACTTTTCCTAACTTTTTTCCTGGCTTATCCCTTGCTTGTTTCACTGTTTTCTCCTTTCCTTTTCAAAACCCTTGTTTTGTGTTCTGTTTTTTGCATAAAACAGGTCCTGCTCGTTTTTGCCTCATTCTCATAAGAATCCCCTTTCTTCTATTTTTCTTCTCTAATATGTAAAATCATATTGTAGAAAAACCTTTTGTAAATAGTATGACAGATTAGAAAAGCTTTCGGACAGAATGATTTTTGCAATAAAAAAAAGCCCATACTTTTCCAAGTATAAGCCCTTTTTAAATCCGAATTCGATCCTATCTACTACTTGTTTTAATCCACAGTCGGTAAGTTTAACGGAGCCTGAATATCGGGAAAATCCGACTGTTGCTTAAGTCTCTTGTCAGTGGGGGATACCAATCTCTCTCCGCCCACCACTGACGCTTAGTGAATTTTAGATAATTCCTCCCCTACCTACTGATGTTGAGGAAGGGGAATCCTTATATTATTTTGTTAACCTTAACCCCTTTAAAAATCTTCACATAAACTTTCTTTACTTTCTTCGGTACCTTGATCACCATCTTCTTGTTTACACCCTTGAACGCCTTCTTATTTGCCGTTTTCTTCGTAAGCAGCACCGACTTGATAGTTACCATCTTTAAGCTCCTGCATTTATAGAATGCATTGTTGCTGATCTTCTTTATATTGATGCCGATAGTTACCTTCGTAAGCTTCTTATTGCCGTTAAAAGCCTTTGCTCCAATCGATGTTACTTTATAGGTAACTCCATTTACCTTGATGACCGCTGGTATCGTCACACGCTTCGCTTTCTTGTTTGCCTTGATAAGGCTTACTTCTGCCCCAGCTTTCGTGACTTTGTACTGGCAGCCTGCTACGGTGTATTTTGTACCTGCCTTTGGATAAGCGAGCTTTTCAAGGGTTTCTGTCTTTTGCTCACCGCATCTATTACAGAGATAAATGATCTGACCATCTTTTGTATAGGATGGTTCTACTCTTTTAGTTTCTTTCCACTGATGTCCTAATACATCTACTGTTTCACCCTTTTTCAGAAGTTCTTCGCAGTCTTTGCAGTACGTATCACCAGTATATCCGTTTTCTGTACAGGATGCATCCTTTTTATTACGGATCTCTGTATGCAGATGCCCTGTCGCTTTTATTGTTTCTGTCCTTGTTGCTTTGCAGACACTACAAGTATAGGTTCTTACTCCCGGTTTGGTGCAGGTAGGAGCTGTTGTTACCTCTCCCTCATCCCAGGTATGTGCTAATTTCGCGATCACTTCTCCGGAAGAGATTTTTTCTCCGCAGTCCTTACAATACATATCTCCAGTATATCCGGCTTTCATACAAGTTGCTTCTTTTGCATTTTTGATCTCGGTATGCAGATGTCCGGCTGCAGGGATTTCTTCCCGCTTTTCGTTTCTGCATTTTTTACAGATAAAGAGCGTGTATCCTGCTTTAGTACATGTTGCATCTTTATGCTCTTTTACTTCATAATCGTGGTCTTTCTTCGGAATGCTCTTACCATCAGAAAGCTTCTCCCCACAGTCTGTACAATAGGTATCACCTGTATAACCTTCTTTTGTACAGGTGGCTTCTTTTACATTGCGGACTTCCGTATGCTGGTGTCCAGTCGCAGGAATCTCTTCTATCTTTGTTTTCTGACAGACTGTACAGGTATAGGTTTTTATGCCCGGTGTAATACAGGATGGTTTGGTAGTTACCTTGCCGTTATCCCAGATATGGTCTGTCATTGGGATTACTTCTGTTTTAGTCTCACTGCAGTTGTTACAAGTATAGGTCTTTACTCCAGTGTTCTTACAGGTAGCTTCGGTAGTCACTTTCCCTTCATCCCAGTCGTGTGCTTTTTTGGCAGTCGGTTCTCCGGAGGAGAGTTTTTCCCCACAGTCCGTACAATAGGTATCCCCGGTGTAGCCCTCTTCTTTGCAGGTGGCTTCTTTTACATTGCGGACTTCCGTATGCTGGTGTCCAGTCGCAGGAATCTCTTCTGTCTTTGTTTTCTGGCAGACCGAGCAGGTGTAGGTCTTTACGCCCGGTGTGGTACAGGTCGGTTTTGTTGTGATCGCCCCTTCGCCCCAAACATGTTCATGGGTATCGTTCCATTTAGCATAAAGGGTCATGCCGTCTATCGCAGTACGGATCGTCAGGGATTCTATTCTCTTTTTATACTCTGGTTCAGTATACCATCCGGCAAAGGTACATCCCTCTTTTGTCATGTTCTGTGCAAACGGCAGGTAAGTAACCGAACTATTTGAAGAGAAAGAAGCTGTAAATGAAAAACTGTCATCCCATGTACTTCCGGAAGCATTTGTATACTTTCCACCCGGAAACTCCAGTGTCACTTTTGCGGTTGCTTTCTGCCACTGTGCATAGAGGATGGAAATAGCATCCGAGGTCCTTGCCCCGGCTTTATATGTTGTTCCACTGCCATCTTTTTCTGTGTTCCATCCCGTAAAAAGATAGCCTTTCTTTGTATATTTACAGGCTGGGATGGATATCTTTGTGCCTGCACTGGCAAAAACAGGGGCATTTGCGGTCTTTCCGTTAGAACCGTTGCCATCAAAATAAACAGCAACCGCATTATCACGAAAGATAACCTGCCTTCTCTTCCATGGAGAGACATTATTATCGGTATAATTTACCGAAGCAGGTGTTACATTTTCAGATACTACCGTTGGCATCAAGGCGGTATCGCTGGAATCTAAGCGGAGATTTAAATCAAATGCTTTTGCACCCACACTATTTACCGTATCCGGCAGGTTTATGTACATAAGGGATGTCATATCTGATAATGCACTATTACCGATCGTTGTAAGTCTGGTATTGTTCAGATCAAGCTTCTTCATGGCAGAGCAGCCATAAAACGCTTCGTTCCCAATCTCATTTAAATTTTCGGGCATTTTAACTGAAAGCAGGGCAGTATCTCCCTTGAATGCAGACGCAGGAAGGACAGTAAGAGAACTTCCGGAAAGATCTGCTTCTTTTAAGCTCCAGCAGTTATAAAATGCTTTTTCTCCAATCTTTGTGATATCGCAGTCAGACAACCCATTGATCATCTCTAAATTCTTGCAGGCATAAAAAGCTTCTGTTCCAATAGAAGTCACTGTTTTTGGAACAGTAGCACTGATAAGCCCACGCATCCCACTAAAAATTTGATCTGGTATTGCAGCGATCGTTGCGTTGGAAAGATTAATATCTTTTAATCTTACACAGCCATCAAAGGCAGTTGCTGACAGTTCACTGATCTTACACTGTTCAAGTCCTTCTATCTCTTCTAGGTTACTACACCCTGCAAAAGCATTATCTGCAATCTTTGTAACAGTGGACGGAAGTTTTATAGACTTTAACGAGGTACAGTTTTCGAAAGCCCGGACCGGAATCTCTGTAATCTCTGCATTAGACAAATCAATGCTCTCTAACGAGGAACAATCCTTAAAAGCCAGGCTGTCAATCTTTTTCAGTCCTTTTCCACCGTCAGAGAAAGTGATGGTTTTTAGGTTAGAAGCGCCCCAGAATGCTCCATTTTCTATACGTTCAAGGTTATTTGAAAGCTTAATAGATGTAATCTCTTTATCATTAAAAAAAGCATTTTCACAGACACCCACAACAGGAATTCCATCAAAATCCGTCATTCGTGCATCAATATCTGTACTGTTTGAATAATCTGCATCATGTAAAACGATGCCCCATCTGTCCATTAATTCCCATTTATCATAATCAATATTTCCATAAGCATCATTTTTATCATATATCAGCCAATAATAAGCATTATTATTTTTTAAATATACTACATTTTTATTTACATTTGTCATCTGTCCAGCTTGATCATAAACACTTAAATCAGCATTCCCACCAGTAGGATCACAGCAGATCCATTTTTGAGAATCTTTATCGTATGAAAGAACGTAGGCATGACCAATATGATAATTATTCTTGTTTTCCCATGCTGTATCTACAGAAGGAATTCCTTCAATCTGTACCAGTCTCTCCATGATATCTCCAAACTGTTCACATACACCTTTTTTCATTTCCCATGCTTTTTCTACAGTTAATCCTTTTCCTGATAAGGAAATATCATAGGTCATAATTTTCTTTACATATTTCGTCAGAGCCACGATCTTTTCATAATCCGTTTTGCAATCTTTTGTTGCCTCTTCTGCCGCTGCCTTCATTTCCTGATATGTAGAAGATGTCTTATCGACTTTTTCTGGAAGAAGGTGCTGTTTAGGATCTTTATATTTATTGATAAGATCGTTTACTTTTTTAGTAGCAGTTAAAGCGGGAAAGTAGGTTTCAGCAACATCTATTGCTCGAAATTTCTGAGTAGATTTATCTGAATTATCATACTCGGGATTCTCAATAAATGTAGCTCCTGTAGCTATTTCGTAATTTTCTATTTTAAATTTTTCACCGTCATAAATAGCTTTTCCATCGAGGAACTCCCCTTTTTTATCTGATTGCAAATCATAAAATTTTAATATTTTCCCATTTTTCAAAGTCTTGATTGTTTGAAACTTCTCACCATTAGGCAGTATAAAATACCCATCATCTTCCTGCTGTTGGGAAGTCGTTATATTTGCCGCCTGTACTGGGTGGGATGCAAACAGACTGCATCCCATGGTAACTGCCAAGGCTGCGGCTATGCCATAAATCTTTTTTCTCATAAAATCTTCCTTTCTTGTTTTAATCTACAGCCGGTATCTTTTATGCAGAGGCTGAATGTCGGTATTTTTTTCGGCAGGGCTTCACTTCCTGTCAGTGGGGGGATACCGTTTCTCCGCCCACCACTAACGTTACACGAATTTTACAATTCATCCCACAACCTAAAAAGGTAGGGGAATTCTTGTTTTTTATAAAGTCTGCTCTCCTTTCTTATATAGTATAACAGAAATCTTACTTATCTGATTTTTCTGTAGAAATATTTTTTATCTAACTTCTTTGAAAAGTCGGACAGATTTTATAAAAAGATTTTTTGTTAAATTTTTTATATCATTATTTTTATCATATCATATTTCTGCCGAATTTTTATAAAAAAAAGAATTGAATTATTTTTTATATTTCCGGCATGATTTCCCTTGCGGAATCGATTAGCCACTGCTTTCGATATTTTGTTTTTTGTATCAAAGCAGGAAAGCGGAATTCATTAATCTTAAGGTCTAATCCAAACAGTTCTTTTAATGGAAAGATATTATTGTTCAAAACTTCCTAATATAGCAGCTAGACTTACACATAATGATAATAAAACCCAAGACATGAATTTTCTCCTTTCTTCTATCAGTAATGGCAGAAACCTTTTCTATCAATATGAAAAAGGACGGTTCGTAACCGCCCTTTTTCATTGCTCTTATTTTACTGGTTTCTTTCTCTTTTTCATCTGATAAATACCGACTCCAATAAACAATGCCATCGCTAAAATAATTGGAACAAATGTCTTCCAGTTATCAAAGGCACCTGTCATCGGTACGCTTGGGATCGCTTCGTTATCGACATCATATGTAACATCATAGAAGTAATATAACCCGTTTGTCTTATCATATTTCGCTTTTGTAGTGTCTGCCCGTTTATCTGCTGCCTCTTTTTGTGTAAGTGCGACAGGGAGAGTTACTTTGATTGGATCTTTTAACAGGCTGTGTCCATTGACTGTCTTTGTTTCTGTAATCTGGTAATCTCCCGGGTCAAGGTCACTAAAAGTGATCTCTCCGTTAGCATCGGTTTCTTTTGTTGCAGTCAGTTCTGTACTTTTATCAGCAAGGATTTTCTCAATCTTAAAGGTTACTCCCTTTAATTTATCTTTTTTGTTGTTACCATATTTGATGATCTTTACGCTGGCAGGATTAGTCCGGTTCTCAAAAGTTCCGGTAAATTCCTTATGGTCATAGTCTACAGTAAAGGAAACATACGGTGTGCCGTCTTTTTCTGTTCCAGATACTGCCCCGGAAAGCCCGGAAATCTTATCAAACTGATACCGGCTTTCTGAACCGGATTCTGTGATCTTATAATCACCCCAGTCAAGATCCTCGAATACTGTAGAAAGTTTAAGGTATTCTTTATTGCCTACTGTTACGATCTTGTCTTTTACAATTGACATATCTTTTGTGAATTTTACTGTCTTTTTATCGATATATTCTTTGTTGTGGATCGTAGTTCCATTTAAAGTAAAGGTAAAATCTATATTTCCATGGCGGAAATCTAAAGAATGTATCGGGATCAGTTTAGATACTGTCACAGAACCTTTTGGTACATCAAAGTGGTTCACCAGAGTCGTCTCTGTGTATTCTAATGCTGTGCCTTCTTCTTTTGTTATCGTCACATCGGATGTCAATCTGTAATCTGGAACTGTTTCTTCTGACCAGCTATATGTGATCTTATTCTTGCCATTATACTTTGGCAGGTTCACTGCTTTTACTGACCAATTATTTTCTTTCGATAAAACAACATTTCCATCAGTGATGTTCATCTGTTTTGTTTTTCCGTTTTCCGTATACTCTAATGTTAACTTATTGATCTGTGTTCCATTGGCAAGCAGGTGTACCGTCACAGATTCTGGACGGTGTTTGTAAAGATTATTTTCATCATCCCATGATTTGCTGACCTGTGCGCTTGTGGCTTTTGCATACGTGTTGGTGATATCGGTATGGATGTAGGTGTATTGTCCATTGCTGCTCGTAGTATTTTTTGTATCCGTCAACTCGTAATCTTTTGGTAAAGCCGAAGTATCCTCTTCCCAAGTGTACACGTATTCCTGATCGGCATCATCGTATTTTGGTAGGGCATCTTTTTCTGGTAAAGTAAATGTCCAGTTATTTGATTTGTTTAACTTTACTGTTGGGATAGATGAAACTTTTGTACCATTCTGTAATAAATTAACTTTAATTTCTTTCGGTCTCTTCTGAAATACATTATCATTATCATCCCAGTATTTTGTTACAGATGGGATAACAAAGTCAGGACTTATATCTGTCCAGTTATAAAATGTTACGCAGTTTGCATCTCCATTTTTATAAAAGCCCATATCATATTCCCTTGTATCTGCTTTCCAGCTTACACCATTTGGTATTACTTCCGTATAATAATATTTACTCAGATCAATATTACTGTCAAATGCATACATCCAGTTCTGTTCAGCTGTCAGTTTGATCGTTTTATACAGGTTTTTCTTTTCCTTGTCTGTGTACATATTTATGGTCAGGGAAGCAGGACGGTCTTTTTCTTCTACATACCCTTTGTTATCTCTTTCTCCCCAGTCTTTGCGGATTGTTGGTGCCTTTACATCCGTAAAAGTAAAAGCAAAAGTATGGGTATTTTCTGAGAAATCATAAGCAGAACTAAGTGTGTCTGGATTGATCTCTTTTAATTTATTTAATATGGTGTCTTTATCACTGTTAAGATAATCAAGGTTTGGGATATATGCTGTATTCTGTTTTGCGGTTGGATACAGGGCATAACCGGTTGGCGGCACTTCCTCTACCACTTTATATAGATATTTTGCATTCTTATCTACTGCATAATATCCTATCGGCAGCTTGTCTGTACCACTACGTCCGCCATCATCTTCATCCTTGCCGACACTGGTGAGCATCTTAATAAGTTCGCCCTCTTTAATGATGGTGTCTCCATCATAGTTTTTCAAGTCTGTTGCAGCATAAACACCAAACTGAGCTTTTGGCAGACCAGATAATTCCGCATCTGCTGCATCTTTTTTATCTGCATCTATCTTTAAGATTGACAGAGAGATTGATTTCTGTGTATCTTCAACATCCGTCTCTACTACTGGATGTTCATCTACAGTAGGTTCCAATTTTAAGGTCGCTGGGTCTACAACATCTACCGTCACTTCCAACTCACCTTTGTTTGTGTACTGATAATAATCAGAATCCGGATTTAACGTGATCGTTATCTTTAATGGACCGGAACGGTTGGACTGCCCTTTAAAATAAGGATATTCTGGTGTGATCGATGCAATATCGTCTTCTGTAAGATCAATGCTTTCCGCTTGTCCGTCACTGTAACATAAGGCATAGTTAAAGCTGTCTACAGTAAACTTCCTTGCTTCCAGGGTATCCGGGTCATCTGTATCTGGGTCGGCATAAAGATATTTTGCCTGTTTCGGTGTGACATAGATGCCTGTCGGCGTAGATTCTATCTGCGGGATCTTTTGATCAGTGTCACCGGTATATACCTTTTTTAACAGTCCCGAGTTGGCAAACATCTCGCTGGTCACGTTCAGCCGTCCAGTCGTCCAGTTGGAAAGGTCAAGTTCTTTTAAGGCTGTATCATAAGCAAACATACTGTCTGCATAGATCATGTTCGATGTATCAACATTAAAGAAAATGGCATCTGTCAGATACTGGCATTTATAAAACATCTTTGAAGATATCTTATTAAATTTGATCTCCTGTCCGTTTCTCTGTGTGGATACATAAAAAGTATCAGCGTTTTCTGGGTCTTCCCATAAAACAACGGTACTGTTTGCATCAGCGGTCGTTGGATTGTCTTTTGTTCCAACCCTGTCAGCGGATACATCGTATACATACTCTGCATCTGCCGGGGCTTTTTCGTATGTAAAGATTACTTTTTCCGCATTGATGATGTATGGGTTTAACTGTTCCCCTGTACAAAGGAAGTAATCACCATGGCTCGCTTCTTCGGTAAAGTCTGTGTCCTCTGGCTGCCAGTCCCCTATATCAAGATCTTTTGGTCCTTTTTCCCATGTCAGGTTGATCTCATGGATCTCTGTATCAAGGTCAAACCCTTCTGGTGCTTTTGTTTCTTTAATATAATACTTGCCCATAAAGAAGTCGTTTGTGTAATCTACTTTATTATTGATAAAAGTCGCGATTCCATCTTTATCTGTTGTCGCATCCATAATCTTTTCATCTTTATGCCAGATAAGTACTCCTTTATCATCCTTGATATCTTCTCCGGCATATAAAGTATATACTGCCCCTTCAATGCCAGAGGTCTTCGTCTCGAAACCGGTCGTTGTGTTGACGAAATCAGATAAAACTTCTCCACTCTTGTTGATCCGGATCTTTCCAAAGATAGGTGAATCACGGAAAACAAGTATCGAACTGTCGGCATTATTTTTATTTTCCCGGTAGACAAGGTCGCCATTTGCATCTTTGGCTACATGATCCTCATCGATCACGATCTCTTTTTCCTGGCACTTAAATTTATCATCTGTAGAATCGATACCTGTATCATATTCACTAGGAAGATATCCTTCTGGTGCTTCCGTTTCCCGGATAATGTATGTGCCGTATGTAAGCCCTGTCACTGTAGTCTGTCCTAAAATAGAACCGTCTGTCCCATCGCCAGTATAATATTTCCCGATCTCTTTTAACTCATCCCCTTCTTTTTTATATAAGGTGAATCCTGCATTTTTTAATGGAATACCTGAGAAAGTGGAGGTCTTTGAAATCGTGAGTTTTACAGGAAGTTCCTTGTCGGTAAATACACCTTCATCGCCAAGTTTCACGATGTGATCCTTTTGTTCTGCTGATAACGTGCCATCATTAAGGAAAACATTCATATCATCCGCATCGACGATAACATCTTTTGCTTCCACAATGAACACAGCATCTGTATTGGTTTCTTCATTTAATCTTTCATGCAGATCGGAACCGTCTGTCTGTTCTAAAGTATAGATCCCTTTCAGCAGCCATGGGATTGTGATCATGCCATTTTTATCAGCCTGGCAGATCACATCGTTTCCGTCTGGATCTTTTAAATAGGTATCATCATTTTTACGTACTTTAAATACCGCATCTGATTCAGCTGAAGAGTTTCCTTTTCCATCTGTGACTTTCTTTTTTGTGAACTGTGCAATCGCATACTTTGCTTTCTCTAAGTTTTCTAAAGAAACGTCCCACTCTGTAGAGTCCTCATTTTTCTTAGAATCGACATCTTTTGAAAACAACGGTCCGCTTAGATAGTATCCATCAATTCCCGCTGTCTGAACAATCACATATCCATCTTTTCCGATCGGGGAATGGATTGTGCCATCGGCATCTTTAATCTGGTCAATGTCTGCGGATGCTTTACCATTTTTATCGGTCCGCATTGTTGCAAGAAGTGCATCTTTATATTTTTCTACAAACTGAACCCTCTGCGCCTGTTTCCAGATCTTTCCTTCCGTTTTTAACTTTGCAAGGTCATCACTGCTGATAGCTGAAACATTAAGTACGGAGAACTCGGCATCCAGTTCAGCTTCTTTTTTATCATACTCGTACTTTCCTTTATCCTGATTGAACGGTACTTTTTCTTTTTCAAGGAAGATGCGGTCACCGTTATAGCTATTGTTAATTGTAAATTCAAAGATTTTTGGCTCTGGTTTTGGTGTGAGATCTTCTGCGGTAACTTCAAATTCTTTATCTTCCATCAATTTATATGATACGGTTCCCTCTAACTGTTTTAAGATATAGGTACCAGGGGTCTTGATCCCTTTCTGGCTTCGTCCATATCCATTTTCATCAGTGGTAAATGTATCTGTCACAGCATTTCCGTCTATATCATAAACACAGAATTTTGCGCCTGCTTCCGGATGAAATACCTTTGCGCCGCTTTTTTCTGTTTTACTGGTTGTCTTATGTACGGCTACCATACCAAGAACTAAAGCTTCATCAACAGTTTCTCCGCTTTCTGGTGTTTTACCGATCACGATATTTCGACCGGAGTATTCCTTTTTATCCGTTTTTATATCGGAATCATCTGTAACATGTACGGTAAAGGGTCCTACTGTTGTTTCATTATCAGGAAGTCCCTCACTTGTCATAGTCAGGGTATAGTATCCATATGGGATATCCTCCCAAACAGCGGAACCGTCATCTCCTGTTGTTTTTGTCACCCCTTTTACATATGGATTATCCGAAACAAATGAAGAGGACGCTTTTAAAGTAAAATCGATTCCTTTTTCTGGTAATACACCAGATTCTGAGGAAAGGTCTTTCAAATATTTGATCAGTGTTAATGTTCCCTTTTTAGGCGTTTCTGTCGAGGTAAAGGAAGTGATCGTCTGATTATCTTTGTCCTTTGCAACCAGTGTCTTCCCTCCTTCATCAACGAGAGTGAATTTATATGTTGCAGGATCTTTCTCAAAGCCATCCGGCGCTTTTGTTTCTCTTACCCAATATGTACCGATATTCAGATTTTCAAGTGTGCCGCTGTACACATTTTTTCCATCTTTTTTATTTTTTGAGATAATGATCTCCCCGGCTCTTGAACCGGTATCATAAGAATCACCCTTATGTACTTCATATTTCGCACCGGTTAGGTCATATTCATTTGAATAAGAATCATTACACTCTTTAAACAGTTCGATCTTTCCGTATTTTGGCACATTACTGAATGTATTAGAAATGGACGTTGTATTTCCTCTTTCGTATTTCTTTACAGATTTGTTTACTCCGCCTTTCTGGTAAATATACCCTTTACATTCAATCTCTTCGATCGTCCAGTTAGCAGAAAAATCTGTTTTCTTCTTTTGTGCTTCTTCTTTCGCTTTCTTTTCTGCAATTTTTTTAGCTGCTGCTTGCGCCAGGGATCTATTCTGGTAATATCCATTATTTTTTAATTTTTTCTTTTGTTTTTTTGTCAGCTCATCCCAATTCTTTACATAATTACATTTTCCACTTCCGCTGCCACTGAATTTTCTTGTGATACTCATGCTGGCATTTCCTTTTTTGTCAGTGGTCAATACCCATGGAGAACCGGAGACCCCAGTTGTAGATACTTTAAACTTTGCTCCTGCTACAGCTTCCCCTGTTGCAGAGTCTGCTTTACCCACACTGACATTTACGTTTTTAGATAACTCATAATTGCCTTTTGCTGAAACACTATCTTTTTCAGGTTTTGTGCTTGTCCAACGGAAATAAGGTTGATGAATCTGATGTCCGCCATGTGTACATCTATCAAATTCATATATAACGATATATCCTTCAACTGTTCTTTTTTTTATTTTTTCATAAATCGGTTTTATTGTTTTATTCCAATTCCATCCTTTAGAACTTGCCATCTGTTTTAAAGCATTTTCTGTATTTAATCCCATACTTTCAGACCATACAAATGTCTGGATGAATATTGATTGCATTGCGGAGGCCTTACCAGCTCCAACATCATCATAAAACCATGCGAGTCCTTGTGCGATTCTTTTTACATTATGCATGTAAGGAGATTTATTAGAATTATCCTTCCAATTGGATGCAAGTACCACTCGTTTTTTGTAATAATCATTCGTGTGTGTATGTCCATAAGCATATCCACAAATAACTCTTTTCGTTCCATCATCCACATCTTTTACTTCATAATTTCGGATCTTTATTCTCCCCGATGTATGCGCAATAGTCTTACAACCAGCCGTTCCAATATATGGATTAAAGATCGTTTTATGTCCTGTTTTTGTATACTTACTTATCTTATCTGCTGCCTGAACCTGTACTGTACCTTTTGAAAATATCCCTGTATTTGCAAAATCTCCAAATACAAATGCAAAAATAAAAATAAAGATAAAAAGCCTTTGCATCATCTTTTTAAAACCCATATATATCTTCTCCTTTCCATCTCTTTCTGCAGTTCATAGTTAATATCTCCTTTCCTTATCTAGTTATAGTATGACAGAATACAACTCAAAAAGTTTCTTATCCATACAGATTTTAATCTACACCCAGAGCTTTGGTTGTAGGTTCATCTTCCACGCACCTCCTCTAGTATGTCATATTTGACAACTGATTCATTTTTCTGTATAAAGGAAGATGTATTTATCCGCAGGAAACAAAAACCGGCTACCGTTTTTTGCTGTCACATAATAATCATCAATTATATATACACGATGGAATATTTCATTTTTATCCCAAAAAGAACGAAGTATCAACTCTGCTCTTCCTCTTTTTTTCTCTTGTCTACTGGTTTTAACAAAGAGATGATACAGATTAGTACGATCACCGCCAGGATTCTTTCTATCCATTTATCTTTCTCTATTTCTTTTTTAGATGACTCATAAGTGATCCCTGTCATTGTCTTCACTTTCTTTTCTTTTTTTTCCTCTTTTTCTCCGTTATCTCTTACACAATAAACCAGGTAGCGGTATCTTCCATGACTCTTATATGGATGACATGTAACAAGTGTTACCATATCTTTTCCTTTCTGAATCTTTATCTGATCGCATTCATCAGGATAAATAATCTTTATACTTTCCACCCGGTAAGCAAGCTTTTCCCATGGATTTTTAATATACACTTTGTCTCCGGGATTTAACCTTTCTATTTCCCTAAAATAAGGGGCTCCATGATAACCTCTGTGTCCCGCTATGACACAGTTTGTATTCTTACCGCCAATCGGCAAGGAGGTATTCCCTAATACCGTTGCACCTTTTGTCATATTCTCTTCTGTTGCTTTTACATACAGAGGCAGCTTTACATCCATTGCCGGTATTTGGATATAACCACATCTGTCTTCCTTAAATTCACTCAAATCAATAGAAGGGAACTCAGTGTAGGAAAAAATATCTACGATTCCTTTTTGTCCATCTTTATAAATCCGTTTATTATATGCTTTCATCTGACGGTAAAAAAGGTCTGTTTCTGGTCTTGTGCCGCTTTTTTTGTTCTTTTTGTAACTTTTATCTACTTCTTTTATATACGGGCTACTTTTTATGTTGATTTCTTGCGTCTGGATTGTGGGGTAAAGGAAAAGTGCTAACCCAAAGAAAATCATGCCAAACGCAAGAATCTTTTTTCCTACTCTTTTCATCAAATTACCCCCTATTTTGTTTTTTCGATTTCAATTTCTGAAAAATCTTAAACAGTAATAGAAAGAGACTAGAAACAAGAAGTCCGATGATAATACCTTTTCGGTAATTGCGCATCCACTGGGAATTACCAATTTTCTTTTTTTTCTTTTCTTTTTCTCGTTCTTTTGGCACATATTTTGTCCGTTTTCCACGAACTAAAAGACGGTGTGTGTTTTCTCCATAAGGAGTACATGTAAGAAGCGTCACATAGTCTTTTCCTTCTACAATCGATAATTTTCTTGTATCTTCAGGCAATACAACATTGATTTCATCCACTTCATAGGCGAGAATCTTTCCCAATACATGAATATAAAATTGATCTCCTTTTTTTAATTCGGTCAGATCTGTGAACATCTTTGCTTTATTGATTCCGGTGTGCCCCGTAAAGACTGCATGGGTACTTTTTCCACCAACCGGAAGTGATGTTCCCTCTAAATGCCCGATTCCTTTTTGTAATACTTCTTCAGCGGTTCCGTGGTAAACAGGAAGATCTATACCTATAGCTGGAACTTCCAGTGTACACATAACTCCAGTATTATCAAGAGCCAGTGCATTATAGTACTCCTCTTCACTGATTCCTCCTGTTGTATCTCCTGAGAAAGGATCAGTAAGAACTACATTTGCTTTAAGAAGTTTTTCATTATAAGCTTTCGCTTCTTCTAACATTTTTTTTAGATCGTCTTTATTTACCTCTTTAACTTTTTCACTATAAGTATTGACTGTAGACTGTGCAGCATGTTCATAAACATAATTTGAGATCCAAGGGTATGCAATCAGGCAGATTCCAACAAAAATAATAATAAACTGTATTATTTTTCTTCTCATTAAAATTTAGGCGAAGAATATCCCGAATCTTTAAGCCGGAGAAGAATTCGCCACCGTTTTCAGACGGTCCTCCTTTCTCTTGGTATAGCTCTCCCAAATGCAAGAATTGGATAACAGATAATTGGAAAGAAAGCTAACCAGATTCCAAAATATTTTCCTTTTCCAAATACATCAGCAGTCTTATTGCAGAACATAAACTGGATAATAAAACGAACTATATTAACGAATACAACCAATAGATCGTATATGAACATTTCAGTATATGAAAAAGCTATTGCGAATGCAATGCCAATAAATGTAAAAAACAAATCCATTAAAAAGACTTTTTTATCCCAAACCTCATTAAAGAAAATATATCGATTATATATGGGAATGATTCCTTCCCAGCCTTTCCGTCCAAGTTTAGTAAAGATTCGCCAGTAAGCTAGTATATAAAATATCAAGATAAAAAGGCAGAGCACAATAAAAATAAAGTTTTTCATAATTTTCTCCTTATTTATAAGAAAAACCGAGGAAGGGAATCCCTTCCCATCCCCGGTTAAAATCCAGCAACTGCCAAATCCTAGCAGGCTACATTTTCCTTTTTCTTTTTATTAGCGACACATGTTCCGCCAACTACAAGACCAACACCTGCTACGAGCATAAGTACCATGCCCTGTCCACCTGTAAGAGGCATCTTAGGGCTTCTGTTGTTTTCAATAGACATCTTAACTTCTGCGTTTGGAGATGTTGTATCACCCGTAGAAGATGTTAAGAGCGTACATGGTTTATTATCCACTGTCGCTGTTGCTGCCTGAATATCACCTTCATACATATCCGTCTTACCGATAGTACGTCCATTTGGCGTCTCGCTTGCAGGACCAGAAACGGCTTTACCGCCAATGTCTGTAGTAGCTGCATTTACAAGCTGTCCATCTTCATTCTTGATACCTGTACCATAATTCTGGATGATCGCGTCTGCGTTTGCTGCATCTAAACCTGTTGTACCTGCTACAGAAGCCTTGATATCTCTCTTTGTTGTATTGATATTAATGACCATCTGATCTTTTAATAAGGTATAACCGTCATCTGTTGCAACCTCAGTCAACTGATATTTATCGCCCTCAAGACCCTTGATGTAAAGTCTGCCATTGGAAGCTGGTGTAAATGTTGTACCCTGTGCTTTATCTGTTGTCTTACCTGTTACGTTATAAAGTCCATCTTCTGTTTTCTTTGCAATAATATAGTAAGCGTCTGTGGAGTTATAAAGCTTAAACTGTACCTTTGTAGCATCACCCTTCTGGTCAGAGAATGTCTTAGTCAGGTCGATACCATAACTATAAACATAGTTTCTATCCTGTAAGGAGTTGCTGTACTTATTGTTTGTTCTGGACCATACAAGGGATACATCATTGACATTACCCTTATCTCCCAAAGTAACAGTTGCATCAGAATTTACAGTAGCTGTGTAGTACAGTACCATGTAATAATCAGAGTAACCAGCCTTTGTATCTCCTGTTTCATAGGCATTTGCTGCACCCTTTACATTTGTACCATTAATCTGGTTCAACCCTTTTTCAGTCAGTTTGATAGTTGCTTTGTTGGCTGTTACTTTTTCAGTACCACCATCATCTACAGAAACCGTTGCATAAGCATCCTGGTGTTTACCATCTTTAAGATCCCAGATCTCTTTTGCAACAGCGGTATTATTTGCCTCCGCATCTGCTTTATTGTCATAGAAAGCAATCTTGAAATCCTTATTGTAAGTAATACCTGTGCTTAATGCATCAGTAAATGTGTACTGGCTTAAGTAAGTTGCTTTTGATGTGATATGTGGTAACTTGGAAACAACACGGTAATCAAGGAGATCTCCTTCGGAAGCAGTTGTTGTATCATCATACTTAAAGTCGTTGCTATAACCTTTACCATCCTTACCAGCTGTGTTATTTCCTTCTCCTGTATAACCGCCTCTGTTTGCAACATAAGCACTATCCGATGTATCTGCCTTATTATCAGCATTCGTATCTTTATTATAAACAACAAGTGATGTAGAATCATTTGCTCCGGAATAATTAGCTCCTTCTGTTGTTGTTACTTTATCATTTTTATGTGCTGCATCACTGGAGTAAGCATTCCTTACAGCTTTATCAATTGTTGGGTTTCCTGTCTGGTTCTTAGGATATGCTACATAATCATACAGCCATTTTTCCCCACCGACCTTATCTGTAACTCCATCATCGGCATGTCCTGTTTCTGCATTATCATCCGCTGTTGTGTTTGTAAATGGAAGTGTTAAGAACCATGGGTTAACTGTGCTAGTTACCTGTTCTGGAACCTTTGTTTCAACCATTAAATAAAGTCCTAATGGAAGTCCGTCTTTACTTGCAAGACCGTTTGCATCTGTCTCGATCACGCCAGTATCGGCAGTCTGCACATCATCAGAATCTTTATTCTGTTCTTTATAATCGATAAGGTAAGATTCTAAGGCATTCTTTGCTGCAACATCGTCTGCCGTAAGGATAGCATTTAATGCATCGTCAATCTGTGTAGATGTATAGTGTAAAACGCCAGCATTTGTACATGGATTTGCGATGCCATCACCTGTCATTACAGTAGCATCACCTTCGGATAAATTTAAGATCTCAGCTAATGCGGTAGGGATCTCGTAAACAACTTTAATATCGCTGCCATCAGCCTTTGTATTGCTGTACTGTTCAATATTACCTACTTTCAAGTATGTAAACTGTACGCCCTGGATTGCAAACTTAGATAATGCGTTTTCTACTCTTGAATCTGCCTGACCAGTTGCTTTATACTGTCCCTGTGTATAAGCTCCTGCGGCCTCTGCAGATGTGATATCATATTTATGTACTGTGATACTACCGGTCTTTGATGTGTCGATGATATCAGCATTTGTTAAATCCTTACTTGTTGCAGTATTGTTATTTGTATCCTTGCTGGATGCGGCCATTACCGGTAAAGATGTAACAACAGGTGCTGCAGCTGTCATCATCATAGCTGCACTTAAAGATGCAGATGCCATTCTTTTCATGGTTTTACTTATTCTCATACTTTTTTGTACTATAGCGTAGGGACTGTTATACAGTGAGGTACGCCTCCTTTCTCTTTTTCCCTTTTAAACCTCTTTTTATTCTATTTTTTAATCACCTCAGATTTCTCCCTTCTCTTTTGTATTTCGTATAATCATAAATTTGGTTTATCTCTTGTCTTATTCATAACGCTCACAGCCTTTCTGATTTATTCTCTATATGTAGTATGATAGATTAGCATTTTTTCTTTTTCTCCCTGCCCAACATCCTGTATCTCCACCGTCTTAGATCTTGTAGATTTTAATCCACAGCCGGTATCTTTATGTGGAGGCTGAATGCCAGTGGGGATATTATTTCTCCGCCACCACTGACGTTACGAATTCTACAATTCATCCCACAGCCTAAAGAGTGGGGAATTCTTGCTTTTTTATAAAGCCTGTCTTCCTTTCCTATATAGTATGACAGATTGACATTTTCCTTTTATCTTTATCTATCTCCCGCTCCCACAGTATGTTTCTGCAGGAGCAAGAAAACAGATACAAAAGATTAGAAATTATGCCGCGATTGCCTCGCATTATTAGTATGATAGATTAGCAAAAAAAGCAGAAGATACAAAAAAAAGGACCCACACCTTTTGGCATGGGTCCTGTAACAATTATTTGTTAATTGTTGTTCAACTGTTCTTCTTCTAGTAATCGCTCCACATAAGCACACATTATATCCAGAACATCTTCATCTCCTAGTCTCTCAAGGATTTCCGTGATTTTATTTCTCTTTTCTTCCATAGAGAGATTTTCATCAATATGAGGAGGATTTTCCTTGTCCAACGTTCTTAATCTGTCCACTGCTTCGGATACTTCTATTTTTCTTTCTTTGTAATCCTTTATAACTTGTCCTCGACTATCCATTATTTTCTTCCTTTTCTTCATCAATCACCCTTTTCATATACTTGTACATAAGCTCAAGCAAAGCTTCATCCTCGATTTCCTCAATCATCTCGATAGCACTTTTTCTAGCTTCTTTAGCCTCTCCATCCGTATATTCCACGCTAGACATATTCTCTCTGTCTAATGCACACAGTTTTTCTACAGCTTCATCCACTCCGAGTTTTTTCTTTTTGTAATCATCAATAATCTGATCAAACTTATCCATTATTTTTCCTCCATTTTCTTTGTTTTAGTCCCCAGCCGGTATCCTTTATGTGGAGACCGAATGCCAATGTTTTTATTCCGACAGGGTTTACCTCATATCAGTGGGACTACCCTCCACTGACGTTACATGAAAAAGAGATTCTGTTAACAATGCAAGCATATTTTCGCAGTCAGAATCCGAAAGGGCATGAATACTCTCTACTGCCAAATACAGCAATTTCTTTTTGGCCTCCGTTTCATTTTCCGCAATATAACCAAAATGGTTATATATTTTATTCCAATCTCCTTCCTGTTCTACTAATCCTTTTAAGATTATTTTCAGAACGTCTAATGTATCCCCGTCTTTTTCAGAAAGTCTCTTTTGTAAATGAAGAGGCTGTATTACTTGTTCATTAACCGGAAGATTCTCCGTTTCTTCTGTCATATTTCTTTTATCTTCCATAAATTTTTCCTTTCTATAATTCTTCCTTTTTTATAGCAAGAAAGAATTTATTCGATACACGCTAACCCCGCCCAAATCATAGACGGGGGTGTGTGCTTATTGACAGTATAAGTTTTATACGCCAACATTTATTCAGCAACAACTGTCAGGTCAATAATCGGCATTCCATATGCTTCTGTAACATTTTTGATTGTTTCATATAATTTTCTTACAGCTACCGGATAACATTCCTCCTGTGCTTTTACTAAGTCTGCTTCTGTCTTATTGCCAGTATATTCAAAGATTGTGTGTGTTTTTAAGCACATATATACATTTTCTCCCGGCTTTCCGAGTTTAAATTCCTGTCTAAAAATAACGATTTTATTATTTTCCCCTTTTGGAACAGCTACATCACCAGAAAAATCAATGCTTGATTCTCCCTCTTTTTTACCCCCATTATCTTTAAAATTTGTTTCTACTACCATATGTTTTCTAAATTCAAAATTCTGCATGTTATTCTCCTTTTCTTAGTTATATTTGTTATCATTTTCCCCATCCACTTTATCTTATCCTTCCATAAAATATCTCCTTTCTTTTTCTTATCTATAGTATGCCATATTTAGAGATGAAACGATTTTTCTGTAGAAGTTATTTTTAATTTCAATAGTCATCCTCAAAATCCTCATAAAAACTATCATATAGACATGAACGATATCGGCTATCATGATATTTTTGACACATACTGTATACTCCACCTCTACGGGTATCAGATATCATTTGTGCTTCATCAATGAACGCTACATTGTTTTAATCCACAGCCGGTATCCTTTATGCAGAGGCTGAATGTCGGTATTTCTTCCGGCAGGGCTTCACTTCCTGTCAGTGGGGGGATACCGTTTCTCCGCCCACCACTGACGTTACATGAATTTTACAATTCATCCCACAACCTAAAAAGGTAGGGGAATTCTTGTTTTTTTATAAAGTCTGTCCTCCTTTCTTATATAGAATGACAGAAATCTTACTTATCTGATTTTTCGGTAGAAATATTTTTTATCTATGTAGAAATATTTTTTGTCTAACCTCTTTGGAAAGTCGGACAGATTTTATAAAAAGATTTTTTGTTAAATATTATTTTCAGTACCTCCAAAGCACTGTCCACAACAAAACAATTCCTGTTATTCTAATTGGAATATCTTTTCTCTGATAATACATACACTGGAATAATATCTTCTTCCTCCAGTGTTATTTTTCTCTCACAGACATAACATTCTTTGATAGTAAGTAGTTTCTTTTTATCCTTATCCATCTTGATTAGACTTCCACATTCTGGACAGCGAGCAATATAAACCTTTTCTAACAATCCCTTTTCTTTGCATTTTGCTATTATTTTTTCAGCATCTTCTACCGAGATTTTCATCTTGGAAGCGGTCTTTTTAACTGTGATATATGGCATATCCGGAGCATATACTTGTAAGAATTTCTGTAAATTACAGGAATCATCTTTTTCTTTGGATTCACTTTTACTCTCTTTTATACAAGCCTGATGTTGCAATACCGCATCAATCTCAACTTCTGCCATACTCCCAGGTTTTAAGTTATGAAACATCGAACTTTCTTTCCCCTTTTCGGGTCCTTGTTCCACTACTTTTGTGATACGGACAGTTCCATTTAACTCATGATAAATTCTAATTTTCATTTATTTCTCCTTTCTCCTAATTCATCTCACATAGATGTAAATAGGCTTTGCTAAAGTTTTGTAATGGTCTGCAGAAATTACACATTCTACCATGTATGTTTCCTTCTCTGTGGATTTTATTGTTACTTTACCATCGGAAGAAACAGAAATTTTTTCTTCAGTGCTATTACTTGCAATTGTTCCAGTTGCTGGATCTATAGAAATTGTTTTAGAGTTTTCTTTGGATAAACGAAATTTACACTTTAAAGTTGGAAGCGATTCATCTAACATTCCAAGTACTTTTGGAGTATAGAGCTGCTTTATACATTTTCCATCTTTAAAATCATTTTTAGAAATAGTAATAGATGGCATATCTGTTGTTTTTATTTCATTATCATAAACATAAATTTTGACTTTTATCGTACCACGATACTTTCCTTTTCCTTTCAATTCTATAGTTCCACCTGTTTTTGATTTCTCTTCAGATGCATTGTCCGCAAATTCATAATCTGTTTCTGCAAATAACTTTTTAGTACCTAATATGCCTGGCTTAGTTACTATAATCATTTCTGGGAGATTTGGCTTACCAGTATAATCAAATATAAGCCAATAGTATGGCGCATCATCTATGGCACGACATTCGTCTAAATTATTATGTAGCTTTAATATAAATAACAAAACTACCAATACTTCAACCAATACAATAAAACCATATTTATTTTTCTTATTTTTCATAACGCGTTCTCCTTGATTTTTTAATAACTGAGAGTATTTTTACGAAGGTTGCTAAATCTTTTCTGCCAAAAGCTGTATTGCCCCTCCTTTTTGCTCTACATTTCTTTATTCACAAAGCATTGCATTTTTTTCCTTAATTCCAGCCATTCGAGTTGCTAAAACCAAGTTAACACAATACCCCCTGTGTAATTTCGCGAAAATATACGTGAGAGGGGGCATCGGTCTTCAGCGAGAAGGGAGCATATCATTTTGACTGCCCCTATCCCTTTAAACATGCTTTAGAAAACTTATTCCACGCATCTTGTTCTTCCCTGTCTAATTTCTCTTTTTTCTCACATATATTTATTCTTTTGGAATCCAACTCATCAGAAAGTTGTTCTATTTTTTTTAATAGAGATTTCTTAAACAGAAATCTTCTTAAGTCTTCCTCCGTCACCGCCGTTTGTCCACTTGCACCTGACTCGGCTTTATTAAACTGTAATTGTCCTGCTGGAGAAGCCAGCAAATATACGAGAGCCTTTGGAGAAATGCCAACCGGTCTCAATATAGCTACATGACTGTCAACCGTATAATCGCCATCCAGATCAAAAAGAACACTTTTGCCAATAGATGTTCCTCCATCCATAGTCAAAAGAACATCCCCTTTCTTTAACTTTCGTATATCAGGTAAATTCTCAAAATCTTCTTCTGTTATATATCGGCAATCTTCTGTATTTATTTTCAGCTTTTGAATTGATAACGTATTAATTACTGGAATTCCATCTGTTCCATCTATGTATGTCGGTTGACTTCCCTTTATTAATGGTTCAGGTAATAGCTCTCCTAAATAAAATACACCTTCTCTATTTGACAACTGTCTAATTTCCTTAAATCGATCCTCAAACTGCTTAGCATCACATCTTAACGAATGTGTAGCCGATATATCTGACAATTTTGCTACATTATAAAGAGGATATTTATATCTTTTCTTCATTATTCCCAATTAATCTCCTTCTTAATATAATCCAAAACAGTTTGAGGATTTGTAATGTCAAATTTTATCTCGGTTGATTCTTCTCCCAAATGCAAGTTAAGAACCTTCTTTTTACTGTTAACACCAACAAATTCACACAGCTGATTAGGCCTGCTTTTTTCTTTCCTTTTACTTAATTTATACCCTACCTCATCCACAACAAATGTCGCAAATTCTTGATCACACGCCTCACTGGTTTTCTCAAAAGCATATCTAAGAATAAATTTTTCTATTGAAGCTGACTTTAAAAAATCTGCATAGTACTCAACACAAGAATCAACATCATAACTACTATAATCAATAATAATTGGCATTATTTCTGCATTCTTTCCCTTTTTTACAATCCATTCTTCTAAATTAACAAATTCTTTAATCTTACCAATCACAGCCTGTTGAACTTCATTTGCCGATTTGTACAAATTTTTGGCTCTATTTGTAACACAGGTTTTTGCGTCCTTAAAGGCATTTGCAGCACTGTCATAATTCTTTTGCCATTCTTCATCCCATGCTCGTATTTCATCACGAGTTTTTTTCTGAGCAAATAATAAGCTAGTTAATGTAGGGGTATCAATAAAAACATTTCTTGGTAATGATACAATAGCTTTTATCTTAAACATTCTATACATAAATAACCTAACAGACATATTATCAACCGCATTAAAAACTGATTCTGGTAAAACAATTCCTAATCTTCCATTAGGTTTTAATAGTTGAAAGCATCGTTCAATAAATAATGCTTCACTTGATGTTGAATCAGGAAGTGAAAAAGCATTATTTAATCCTTTCACCGTTTCGCTTGACAACGAGACGCCAAAAGGCGGATTAGAAAGAACAACATCAAATGTTTCACACATGTCCTTCGCATATTTCGAACGTTCTACACTCCTAGCATTTTCTGCAATTGGTCTTAGTTTAACATCTTTATATTTCGAAAAATCTGAAAACGCATCATATTTAAAAATATGCGCGGAACCATCACCATGTAAGACCATATTAACCTTAGCCGTTATTGCCATAATAAACTTTGGATCAAACCCATAAATGAAATTTTCTGCCCAGTAATTAGGTACATCATCTGACATTCTTGCATTATAAAATTGTTTTGCTTCGAAATCACACGCTAACTCTTTCTCGTGCTCTTTAATTGCTTTTGTTACCACTGGCATAGCATGAAGAAGAAAAGTTCCTGAGCCACATGCCGGATCAATAATATATGGTAGCCTATTATCTGGATGATTGGATGAATTCCATATTTTCTGTGTAAGATTTTCTAAATCTATAGCCTCAACCATGAATCTTGCAATATTTGAATGAGTAAAATACATTCCCTTGTCCTGCTTAAATCCGACACGAAGAATTTCTTCAAAAAAAGCACCTATTATGTCTCCATTTAATGCTGCCCCCTTAGTAATTGACATTCCTTGCATAGCCATTACAACTTCTTTCACTCTTTCTTTCGAAAATTCCTTAGGATCAATTTCATCAGGAACTACAGCATCACTATCAATGTATCGAATATATGCTTCCTTATATAATTCATTTACTTTTTCAAATATTCTCTCTGCTTTTTCAGGTTTTCCTAGACGATGTTGTATTTGGAAGTGGTATTCTTCTCCTGTTTTCCTTGTTCTCTCATCGTATATTTTTGCCAATAAGCACTTTACCAAATTAATGTACAACGAATTATCTGGATGTTCCCCAAAGAAATCACTATGGAATCCAGCTGCAACAGCTCGAAAATCTGCCTGCCTACAATCAATTCGTAAATCTTTTTTTCCACCGCACACATATGGAATATAATCTATATCTTGATAGTCATGTGGAAATTCTGTTGATATCGGATTACCTGCCTCTTCCCAACTTTCATATGATTTATACTGTGTAAAATCTATACACTCAGCTGTTATTTTGGCATCTCCAGACGGAATTATCGTTCCATACATTAATAGTGGTGAATTTTTTGCTAATGGCGCTGTCCCAAATAACTGACATTTAATAGCTCGTTCTCTAATTTTCCTTTTCTTATAATCTTCCGCCGATTTCAATTCAATCAACGCATATGGAAGGCCTTCTTCATCATAAACAACATAATCTGCCTCTTCGTCTTTTGCTCCTGAACTGCCTCTTTCAAAATGCTGTTCATGATAAAGATTTTCAACTTTATAGCCATACTTTTCATCACACAACATACATAATATTAGAGCATGCACGTATTCTTCTGGATTTTTCTCTTTTATTTTTTTCTCATCTGATTTCAACTTTGATGTATATGTAATCAGACCAGTAGAATCATCTATAACAATATATTCGCCTTTGGGATCGTACTTTTTTATTTGATTTTTATACCACAGTTCTTCATTTTCCGTTAACGGCATATTCTCATCTCCTTATCCTCATTACTATTTATATTCTGCATAAAAATTTTATCAGCTTCTTTTAATGCTGTTCTTCTAATAAACTCACTATAAGAAGCATATGACTCAAGCCTTGCCGCGTGCTTTAATTTATCCAATTCTTCTCCACTAACTCTCAGCCGCCTATAAAACAAAGTGTTGGCACGATGTAATTTATGAAAAAATTTGCATTTGTTCTATTTCCATATTTCTTCATTTATTCTTCCTTCGCAATTTTCTCTGCTAGAATTTGTATTGTCCTATTCATGATTTCTCTCTGATCATGAGTTCCTTTTACGATACGGTTTATTTCCGTTTCATCAAATTCATATCCAATATCACTAAGAAACATCTGTATCATTTTCTGATTTTCTTCTGTTGTAAATGGTTTCATCTCCTGCTTAATCGAAAATCGACTTACAAATGCCGAGTCGAGCAGATCATATCGGTTTGTAGCAGCCAGAACAATCACGTCATTCGGTATCTTATCAAATTCCTGCATCAAAGTGACCGTAATCCTACTCATTTCCCCATCTGAACCTTTCCCTGATGTTAATTTTCTGTTACAGCTAATTGTATCCACTTCATCCAACATGAAAATACATGGATTAGATGACGCATAAGCAAACGCTTTTGCGATATTTTTCGCTGTAGACCCCATATAACTGTCTATGATTCTGGAAAAATTTAGGTAGCAAAACGGAAGGGCTTTTTTGAAAGCAATATATTTTGCAAACATAGTCTTTCCGGTTCCTGGAGGACCGTATAACAAAGTCGCATTTTTATATGGTATCTGCAGCTCCATTAATTTTTGACTTACTTCTGCCATTCGGAAGATTTTACTTGCTAACTCTTTTTGTTGTTCAGATACATAATATCTTGATTCCTTAAACGACATAGAAACATCTTCGCATTGCAAAAGCCCTTTTAATTCTGCCGGAAGCTCATAAAGGAAGCCATGTTCCGATGTTAAAATTGATTTATAACGGGCTACAAAGTTTTTGTTTTTCTGCGTGGTGTCTTCATTAAGGGCACCTAAAGCCCCCTGTCTAGCTTTAAGCATATTGTTTGCGGCGATTCCCCGTATCATCTCTTTTTGTATTTCTGTTAATCCCATAATTTACCTCGCTTTATTTTCAGTGTCGTTGTCATCATTATCTTCAGCT
>OLNT01000399.1_pt1 | contig 28962 bp, 17 predicted proteins | sample 1672641 | NCBI WGS metagenome assembly OLNT01 (sample SAMEA3136708, study PRJEB25190) | human gut metagenome
AGTAACCACACATCTTGCAGCCACTGCCTCCGAACTTCCGGAAGCCCTTCACATCCTCAATAGGATACCCCAGAAAAAGCCCGATCTCATGAGGAAACTCCGTCTTATGAAAAAATCTCTCTTTCAAACGGACAATCATCTCATCCAGAGAACCATCTATATTATAGCCATCCTGAAGCAAAAGATTCCTGGCCTCATCCTGCGCCAGATATTCCTGCAGCATATCCGGCCGGTACACCAGAAGTAGATAATGCTTCCTGCATCCACAGATGATCTCCATACGGATACCCTCCCGTTCAAGACCCTCCTTATAATCCGAAATGATCTCCGGCAGCTCCGGCATCCTCTCTTTGGAAAAAGAAACAAGATTCGCCGGTTTCATTCCCATTAAAACAGGGGAACAATGATAACCTATGACAGATTCAAATTTTTCACAAGTCATTTGCATTCTCCTTTACGCTTTAGTTAGATTTCTCTAACTATTGTAAATATACTACTGAAGTTAGTCTCTGTCAACTTATTTTTTAAAAATTTTCAATAAGAATTTTTTACTGATAAAATCCCATCATTATGGGCAAAATATACCTGATAAAACAGTCTGACAGATACTTTTTTTATTTCCGATCAGAGCAGACAAATAAAAATATCCTTACTTCATCTGACCATGTAAAGCAAATATACACAAATATATAATAGAAAATTAGTATAGAATTTTATCGCAAAAACTCTTGACAAAATAAGTCCTGTCGTATATTATAATATCAGTAATAATTACTATTACTGATATGGAGGAAATATTATGGCAGCACTTAAATACAGCCGTCAGAGAGAATCGATCAAGGAATTTCTGAGATCCAGAACAGATCATCCAACGGCAGATACAGTATACGAGAATCTTCGACAGATCTACCCGAATATCAGTCTCGGAACTGTCTACCGTAATCTTTCTCTTCTCAGTGACATCGGCGAGATTCGGAAGCTGACCAATTTCGGAAGCGCGGACCGCTATGATGGACGCGTCGCACCGCACTCACATTTCATGTGTACGAAGTGCAACCGGGTGATCGATATGCAGTCAGACAGTCTCAATGGAATTCTGGAGCAGGCAGCCGCAGAATTTGTCCATGGCAAGGTTTTTGACGTAGATGCAAGCTTCTATGGAATCTGCAAGGAATGCCTTAAAAAAGAAGAAAAACAGTCTTGACAAAATAAAGATCACATGTTACTATAAAACAGTAATAATTACTATTATTAATTAAAGAGAAACACAACTAAACAATAAATTTCAATAAGAAAAGGAGATCATTACTATGGCTAAATGGGTATGTACAGTATGCGGTTATGTTTATGAAGGCGAGCAGGCACCGGAAGCCTGTCCAGTATGTAAAGCACCAGCTTCCAAATTCCAGAAACAGGAAGGCGAGCTCACATGGGCAGCTGAGCATGTTGTAGGCGTAGCTAAGGGTGTCAGCGAAGACATTCTTGCAGACTTAAGAGCAAACTTCGAGGGTGAGTGCTCTGAAGTTGGTATGTATCTTGCAATGGCAAGAGTTGCTCACAGAGAAGGATATCCGGAAGTAGGTCTCTACTATGAGAAAGCAGCTTACGAGGAAGCAGAGCATGCAGCTAAATTCGCAGAGCTCCTTGGTGAAGTTGTAACAGACAGCACAGAGAAGAACCTTCAGATGCGTGTAGAGGCTGAGAACGGCGCTACAGCTGGTAAATTTGACCTTGCTAAACGTGCGAAAGCTGCTAACCTTGACGCAATCCATGACACAGTACATGAGATGGCTAAAGACGAAGCAAGACACGGAAAAGCATTCGCTGGTCTGCTTAAGAGATACTTTGGTAAATAAAAAATTTCTTAACAATTAAGATTTATACAGGAGAGAACCGGGCAATCGGCTCTCTCCTTTTTGCTGTAGCTGCTGATAAATCTATGGAATGGGGATTACGAATATCCGCTTAACGCAAAAAAGGAACCGGTCTCCCGGTTCCTTTTTGTTATCTTTACATACTAATCTCCATTCCGCCGCCTTTTGCCGGCGGCACAAATAGTAATGAAAGTGTTTTAACTCTCTACGTTGTGCTGTAAAATAGTTTGTAAGAAGCTACACTACAAAGCACGGGAGGAGGAATTGTAACAACTTTCTTCGTTTTAGACAGCATACTAATCAGTGTAAGTTCTGCCTTTTCAAGCACAAATAAGTGGCATCACGAATCCGTACACTAAGAATTGTTTAAGCACCTTAGTTTAATTGTGTGGCAGTTCAGTCAATGGCTTCTTATCATTTACGAAAGGAGTCTGGCTATGAAAGTTACTTACCAAATCTGTTGTGGTGTCGATGTTCACAAATCTTTTCTCGTTGCCACAATTGTAAAAACTACTGGTGGCATTGAGCCATCTTACCAAAAGAAACGCTTTTCCACCTTTAATAATTCAATTCTTGAATTCAAGCAATGGCTTCTCGACAATGGTTGCCATGATATCTGCATGGAATCCACAGGTAAATACCGGGTCCCTGTCTTTAATCTTCTGGAAGATGAAATCAATGTTGTCATTGCCAATCCCAAATGGGTAAAGGCTGTGAAAGGCAACAAAGATGATGCCAAAGATTCTAAATGGATTGGGGATTTGTTCCGTCTTGGACTTGTCAAAGGCAGCTATATCCCTTGTAAGAAAGTCCGTATTCTCAGAGAATACACTCGCTATCGTTACAAGCTCGTTTCCTGCCGTTCAAGTGAAAAGAATAGATATCAGAATGCTCTTACTGTTTGTAATGTTGCTTTAGATTCTGTTGTTTCCGATATCTTTGGAAAGTCATCCACATCCATTATCGACTATCTGCTTGAACAATCGGGTACATCCATTAACCACGAAGAAATCGCATCTAAACTTCTTCGGAGCCTCAAATCCAAAGAAGATGCTGTTATACACTCCATCGAAGGATACCAGATGACTGATGCCCAAAAATATCGTATGCGCCTCGTCCGCGCACATATGGATTATATCACAGCAGAAATCAATGATGTTGATAAAATGATAGAAAATATGATTTCTTCTAACCCTGATTTTGAAAATGCTGTCCAGTTTCTCTGTACCATCCCGGGTGTCAAACGTGATAGCGCAATCACTATCATCTCCGAAATAGGTATTGATATGTCTCAGTTCTCAAGTTCCAAACGTTTATGTTGCTGGGCTGGTTTAACACCTGGCAGCAATGAATCTGCTGGTAAGAAGAAATCTGTTCGGATTACACGTGCCGGAATCTACCTCAAACCTGCATTAGTACAGTGTGCTCATGCAGCCGTAAAATCTGACAAATCTCCTTACTACAAAAAGAAATATGAATCTCTTGTTAAACGTCGTGGCAAGAAAAGAGCCATTATCGCGATTGCCCGTATGATTCTTACCGCCATCTACCAGATGCTGTCTACTGGCGAGCAGTGGAATCCGAGCGACCTTTATAAAATCGATATACCTGTAGCTCTTGTTGAAAAAAAAGGCAAAAGCTATCAAGCAGGCTAAGAAGCTGTTGCAACGGGAAGGACTACTTCCTCCTGATGAATCATTAGCTTCTTAATCTAATTTCCTAACTCTATAACACTTTAAAAAGTTGCCTGCCTTAGACAGCTTATTCAAGTGCGCCACTCTGTGGCTTACTTCTACTTTCTTTCACACTATATCCATCCAGATATACCGCTGATACATAATTTTTGCTGGTATTCTTATACATTATCTGCAGGTAATGCGAACCGTCCAGAGTGATTGTACTTCCGTTTTTAATCTTTCTCTGTTTTCCGGTTCCGTGTTCACTGTAATATATTGCAGTTATCTTGTAGCCCTTCTTTGCGCCGATACATACTTTCGCTTTTTTGGGATAACCTGCTGTAGTGAAAACCATGGTCTTTTTATCAAAAGATTTCCTGTAGTCTTTTTTTCCAAATTTGCACACGCTTAACGGATTTGTATAATTATATACTGTAACTTTAGATGTAAAAGAATATGTTTTTCCATTCTTTCTTTTTACTTTGAAGGATACAGTAGAAGTACCTGCTTTTTTGGCTTTCAGCGTAATAGTATAATCAGCCAGAAATCTTTCTCTCTTTACTGACACCACACTGGTATTACTGGATTTCAGACCCACAACCTGATCAGATCTGACAGAATTTATGATTCCATATCCTACCTGATCATTCTTCATAAGTGTAATTGTCTTTTGAAATCGAAGCGCACCTGCTGCCTGTGTTGTGACCGGTGCTGCTACAAGATCTGTCACGATAAATGTAAGTGCCAGAAATAACACCAGAAGTCTTTTTACTGTTTTTTTCATTCCTTTTCCCCCTTTTACTTTTATAAGTATTTCAGACTTATTTTGTACCTATAGTATAATAGAAGTTGCTGCAATCAACAACCTTGTTTCTGAATTTTCTGTACACTGTCCTCACGAACCTTTTCGCGAAGTTCTGTCAGATATTCTGAAAATTTCACCTGCTCATTTCCGTAGGTCAGCTGCAGGTCATATTCCAGCGGGATCCAGGTTTTAATATCGGATTCATTGTGCTGGATCAGTGCCTCAAGCTTGTCCAGTGCCTTATAAATTCTGGCTTCCAGAGTCTGCTGTTCTTCCATTTCCCGATAGAGTTCTGCCATTTCTTTATCAAAGGGTTCCGGCAGAGTCTTTACCCACTCATCCAGCACATCTGCCTCTTTTTCCGAATCTCTCTCTGTCTTTTCAAAGGCCGGAATGTCTCCGGTAAAAGCTTCTCCCAGGTCGTGGATCAGGCACATTTTCATAATCTTCAGAAGATCCGCCTCCGGAAATTCATCACTGACAAAATATGCCATCAATGTAATCCTCCAGGAATGTTCCGCAACACTCTCATGCCTGCCGCCGGATGTATAACAATGACGCACCGCATCCTTTAATCTCTCTGCAATCGAAAGTACTTCGATCAGTTTTTCTGGTTTCATATCTGTTTACATTCCTCCGTCTTTCGTAATATAAACACAACATTATCATTCCTGTCTTCTCTGTGTCCATGTCTTTACTATATCACATTTCTTCCGGACAAAACAGACAGTACATCCCGCTTCTGCATTCTTTCTTTATCCGGCATCCTGTAACAGTACCCCGAAAAAAGTTCACACCAGCTAATTTATTAAAAAATTCTAAACATTATTGCATTTTTCGCAATAAGCGTCATAATGAAATTATAAACAAAAGAAAGAAGGTGATTGCCGATGGATATCACGGTGTCGGATGAGGTCTCACGGGAATATCATGAGCTTGTGAAGAACATCCTCTGCAACAGAGAGTTCCTGAAGCTGAGCCTGTACACCCACCACCAGTGGACCACACGGCTCATGCACAGTATTAATGTTTCCTATCTTTCCTGGTTTATTGCCAGGAAACTGGGGTGTGATGAGAAGGCTGCCGCAAGGGCAGGACTTCTTCATGATTTCTGCCCTTATGATTTCAAGGCAGAGACACCAACCGGTGAGCATCAGGCGTTTTATCACCCGAAGGCTGCCGCAGAAAACAGTGCCACTCACTTTAACATGACGGACAGAGAACTGGATGCAATCCTCTCACATATGTTCCCTCTGGGGCCTCTTCCACGCAACAAAGAAGCCTGGATCATCAGCATTGCCGATAAAGCCTGCGCCATAGCGGAGGGCTTCCATATCGCCATTGCACTGGCCAGACGAAACCGGATTGTCATCAATCCGGCATGATCTCCGCTTTATGCGGACGTCTCAGAGTATACCTTCCGTATCCTCTGATCACACTTTTATGTCATTGAAACATTACGAAGTAATTTTCATGGCACAAAAAAACAGGGCTGTCATTCCTGACAGACCCTGTTTTTTTGTGTAAGTTTTTCTGTAAAGTTTTTTGTAAGTTTTATTTTACAGTAACTTTGCAGGTTACTTTCTTGGTTCCGCTCTTAACTGTGATGACTGCGGTTCCTTTTTTCTTTGCTGTGATCACACCTTTGCTGTTGACTGCTGCTACGTTCTTGTTGGAAGAAGCGTAAGTGATCTTCTCTCCTGCTGTGAACGGGCTGAGTACAGGTTTCAGGGTTGTGCTCTTACCTTTTGTAAGGGTAAGTGCGGATTTTACTCCTGTGATCTTAACAGTCTTTACGACAGATTTCTGAACGGTTACTGTGATGTAGCCTTTCTTTCCGCTCTTCAGAGTTACAGTGATCTTTGCTTTTCCTGTCCTGGAACCAGCTGTGATCACGCCCTTACTGTTGACTGCTGCTACGCTCTTGTTGCTGGATGTCCAGGATTTTACGGAATCACCATTTGCAAGGCCGGTTACTTTCACCTTTGAAGTGGACTGTTTTACTTTGAGAGTAAATTTAGTTGTGTTCAGCTTCAGGGTTGGTGTCAGTTTCTTGCCGTAGCTTCTTGTTGTCTTGGCACCGCACTTGGAGCAGGTTCCTGTCTGTACTGCCGGCTTAAATACTGTCGCTTTGGTTGTTGTCTTCCATGTGTAAGTATGTTTTGTGCATTTCAGTTTCGGAACAGACTCTGTCTTCTCATAACCGCATACTGTACATGTGTAAGTCTTAACACCATCTGCTTTGTAAGTAGCTTTCTTGGTGATCTTTCCTTCATCGAAAGTATGCTCTGCATAGCTGTCTTTCTCTGTGTTGTCTACTGCCGGGCACCAGTTGTCCAGGCACTCATGCCAGTGGCCAGTCGCATCGCTGGACCAGGCAGCTGCCGGTTTATGCTCATGCTCTGCCGGATAATAATCTGTATAGTGGAATACGATCACATCGTTATCTTCCAGATACTGCTGAATTACACTGAGATCCGGATGAACGCCATTCAGAGTGTACATCCAGCCACTGAACTTACCGTTTGTAAACTCTGCAAGCTCTTTATCAGATCCCTTAGGAGTGATTCCCTCAACATAGTTTCCAGCTGTGTTTCTCCAGGTGTATTCATTCTCTGTCAGAACCTGGCGGAATACATCATAAACTGTTGCGTTTGCATCTACTTCATAAGTTTTTGCTTCGATCCAGGTATCCAGGTTTCCTGCATGAAGTGTATGATAGGTGTTATCCTCATCACTGTCATGGATACTGTCTCCAAGTAATGAGAAAGTAACGCTGATCTTTCCATCTGTTCTCTTAAGAACTTTTACATTAAGAGTCTTGACAAATTTGTTGTACTCGAGCTTCAGCTCCTGTGTTCCACGAACGTTCTTGTCATATCCTGTGATCTCTACTTTATCAAGTGGAACATCTTCTGTTGTACCGTCATTGTATTTCGCAGTGATCTTCATTCCTGTAAGATCCAGGTCATGTCCAAGATAGAAGGTTGTCTTGTAATCGCCGGAAAGCTCCAGATCCATGATCACTCTCTGGCCGATCGGAGCCTCACCGATCTCATCTTTTGTTGCAGATTTCGCAAGCTTGTCTGCATCTGCACCCATCGGGTCATCTGTACGGTTGTGGTCTGCACGCTCAACACCTGCAATGCCCTGCGGCAGTTTTTCCGGAATGCCACCCTTTGTGCTGTAGTATCCGATTCCTTCGATCTCTGTCGGGTTCTCGCAGCTTGTGTCGATATACTTGATAAATCCGATTCCCTTTGCAGCGTTGCAGTCATAAAGGTTATCGTTAATGTACATGTACTTGTCCAGGCCGTGGATATAACCTACGATGCCGCCTACATAAGTACCATCTGTTGCTGTTACAGTTCCTGTAAACTTGTTATACTGGATGTATCCGATACCGTTTGACCAGCACTGTACGATACCAGGCTCTGCTCCAAGGATACCGCCTACATAATTCTTACCGGTAACTGTTCCGGATGCATAACAGTTCTTAATAGTTACTGCCGGTGTATTCGGTGCACTATCCAGACCAAATCTGGTTCCACCATAACCACCGCCGGAAATACCACCTGCATAGTTTCCGCTTGCCTCAACTGTTCCGTCGAAGATACAGTACAGAAGATTGTAATGTCCCATAGTCTGACCTTTATTACCGCAGATACCGCCTACATAGTTTACACCGTAAACAGTTGCATGGCTTACACAGTTCAGCATAGTTCCGTTGTACTCACCGCCAAAGGAACCGATATTGGACTGTTTCTTATCATATCCGATGATAACACCAGACTCTACTGTACAGTTAGTCAGGCTGATCTCATCTCTTCCTGATGCATATCCGCCCAGGAATCCGGATTCCAGTGTCTGTGTTCCGCTCTTCAGTGTTACACGGTCACAGCTGATGGTTGTTCCAATATCATAATGCTCTACAACACCTGCAGATGCGATCTGCTCTCCATAAATGTTCAGGTTCTTCAGAGTTGCTCCATGAGTAACGCCTAAGAGACATTTCTCACCTTTCGGAACAGTAAGAAGATGTCCATCTCCATCAATGATTCCGTTAAATCCGGATTCTGAAGTTCCGATCGGTGCCCAGTTCTCCGGAAGTGTAACATCTGCTGTGAATTTGAAGAAAGAATTATCAAAATGTTCTTTTTTGTTATTTACATAATCAGCTACAGTAGCAAGGTTCTCTGTTGTTCCGAGAAGGTATGGCTCACTCTCTGTTCCCGTTCCTTCCAGGCCTTCCAGCTTTTTACCCTCATAAACAGTTACGGAAATAACATCACTCTTTGTGACTGCTGTATAAGTTTTTCCACTGCTACTTTCTACCGTATTGGTAACATCACAGTACAGCCATCTTGTTCCGGCTTCCTTGGTATATTGGGAAAGACCATAGAACATACTGCTTGTTTCACCATCAACAGGTGTATATGTTCCGTCTTTTTCAGCACTCTCATACCACTGATAGGCAACATTTCCTTCTATCTGACCATTTTCTAATGAAACCTTTAATGCTCCCCACTCAAAAGAGCCTCCTACAGGACATTCCAGATTTACAGGCTGTTTTTTTATTATAAGCTGTTCAGCCCTTGTTGCAGTAATCTTTACCGGAATTCTCTGAGATGCATATCCATCATATGTTGTATACTCATTATCCGGTGTTGTACAGCTAACTTCACAGGTAACATAATACATTCCATCTTTCAGAATTGGTGTAAAAGTATCAGACTGACAATCACCTGGCATTATATCCAAATCTGAATCAGGAGTATCTGCCTCAGTACCATACCTCCACAGGTACTCATATGTTACATCTTTAGCTCTGCTGGTAGCTGTTGCTTTAAATGTAGCGAGATCCTTGGAATCTGAGTCATAATTATAGCCAGCTGCCGGAATTGGTGATCCATCTGCAAGAGACAGAGAAACTGTTGGTGTAGGATCTACATTTACAGTAACCTTGGCTGTATCACTGATTACAGAATTCTTGGTTCCATCTGCAGTAGTATTGGTAACAACACAGTAGTAATAAGCAACTTCCTGATCTTCTACAAGACCGTTCATCTCCAGTGTAGCCTCAGTACCGTTCTCTACCGGAGTTCCGCCTTCGTTCTTATTCTCTGTGTTCTTGTACCACTGGTAGCTGAGAGTTCCTCCCGCAGTTGCACGGACAGACAGTTTTCTTGTCTGTGTATCAAATGCAGTGACATTATCCGGCTGCAGTCCGATTCGAGGAGTATCGCCCTTAGTCTGACGAAGCAGTGTTAAAGTATATTCTTCACTTACGGCCTTTTTGGATTCATCCGGCTCAATGGATTTTAATGTGATCTTCATCTGATCATTAGAATCCCATTTAATCGGAAGCTCTGCTGTTCCACGATACTTACGGTTCTCATATTTTGTCTCTACCTGTGTCCCATTTACTTCTATTTTATAATTTTTGCGAATAGAACTTGGGCCAGTTGTAACAGCTATTTTCTGGGCATCATATGGAACAGATACTCTGTAATCATGTGTTCCAGGGGTAAACGCCGGACGTAAGGTATCATTCGCTTCTCCGTCTACCGCAACACTGATATCATCAAGAGATGTAGAACGAACAACATGTACTGTATAGTTTACATCGTCTTCATGCTTATATTCCTTACTTGTACCTGCAACAAAAACAGTATCAGAAGGTGTTGACTGTGCTCCTCCTGATGCAAGGATATACTTCCATTTACCATTCGGAACTTCCTCTGCAACTTCTTTACCCCAGGAAATTGTATTGTGCTTTGCTACATAATTGTCATTGTTAAGCTCTACGTATATATAATATCCATATACCTGATCCGGTACAGTGATCGTATATTCTTTATCACCGTTTACAACCGGCTCGATCGGAATATACGTTTCGCTCTTCATGTTTGTCTTCCAGGCGAATTTTATTGTCTTAAACGCCGGTTTCTCATTATTATCTGTAGTTCCTTCTGTGGTATCACCGGCACTCAGGGCTGCCTGGTCTCCATCTGTAAATCCAGCTGCGGAATCATCTCCAGGTTCCTCTGCCTGGCTCTGATCCTCCGGAGTCTCCAGTTCTTCCGGAGTCTCCTCCTGTAAATCGTCCTGCGTGTCTTCCTGCAATGCGGCATCTTCTGACGAAGACACATCTTCTGCAGTATCAGCAACCGCATCTGCTGCGTCTGCATCTGCTGCATCCTGCTGTACTTCATCCTGCGTATTCTCTTCTGTCTGTACAGACTCAACCTGTGCGGCAGCGTCTGTGAAATCGTCTGCCCATGCTGACATCGGAGCAGAAGCGATCATCGCACCACTGAGAAGAATACTGAGAAGTCTCTGTAGATTCTTGTTTGCTTTCATATCTTTCCTCCTTTTCCTTTTTCGAGGTCCGACTGAATGACCTTTTTTCATTGCCCTGAATCACTGAAAAAATGGTCTTCACGGTCCTTTTTTTCTAAAAAAGTACACAAAAAAGGCAACAGCAAATCTCCCCTCCGGCCATAAATTGCTGTCTTAAAAACAATTCATGTCCGAACAGTAAATAAGCTGTTACCTGATAGACGTCCGATATGCAAAAACAAAATCTACCTTCTGCAAAAATCCCCCGCGTTTCGACTATACGAAAGTGCATCTACCTGTACAGGAATTCCGCCTGTCTCCTATAAGGATTTCCAAAAAAGCAGTTACTGTTCACTTCATTACCGGTGAACAGCAACAAAAAGTATTCAGTTCAAAACCTCTTGTTCTGATTTTAACATCATTATCACAACCCGTCAACCTTTGCGGGAAACTTTTACTGTACTTTTTTACTGTACTTTTACCGTCTGCGAAAGCGGATCTCTCCTGCAACCTGCAGTCCCATGGGAAGCAGAAGCAATACTCCATAAGCCCCATAGAACACTGCCGAAAGCGGTGTGATACGGTTCATGATGATCTCCGGATTATATATGATCTCTGTCTGATCCAGCAGTATCCCACAGGCTACCACAGTCAGGCAGAGAAAGATCATCACAACGAAACTCCGGTCCCTGTTGTCAAATCTGTAAATGGAAAAAGCAGTTCGGCCTTTCAGCGAATATCCGCGGCTTTTCATGGAAACGCTGCTGTCCACAAAATCTTCCAGAGTCCAGGTGATCACAATGGAGATCAGGCTGATCCCGTGTAAAAATCTCTGCAGGATATTTCCCTGGCGCACGCCTTTGCCGATCCCTTCTCTGGAAATTTCAATCTTGCGTCCTCTCTCTTTGATCCTTGGCACGCTGCGCAGGAGAATCGACAGAAACAGTGAAAGCCTCGGTGAGATTCTTCCAAAAAGATATACAACTTTATCTGAAGAAACCACCGCAAACATGCAGGAAAAAAACATGATCACCGCTGCCACAGTTACACCAAGCATCAGTCCATACACCAGCGATTCCAGGGTGATCTCATTTCCAATGAAATTCTTTCTCAGATTGGTGATACCGAAATGATGATAAGAAGCGTAATACAGGGCAAACAATACGGCCAGCGGAATCAGGCACAGGTTAAAGATCAGAGCTTTTTTGCCGTTAAGCTTCACAGAATACAGGAATGCCGACACATAGGAGATCACCAGGAACACCGGATGGTGGAACCATATGGTAAATGCAATGGCCGACACAAAATATATCAGGTTTATCACCGGATGGTAACTGTCAAATCTCATCTTCGTCCTCACCCATCATTCCATATTTGATACGGATACGCTCCAGCTTCTCCATAAGTGGTTTGCATAAGATTAAAAGAGTCAGTGCTGTCGCTGTCCCGTGGACAATGTTTACCGGAAGTCCTGACAGATAGATCGCCCCTGCGGATGCCGCCGTGATCACACTGTTCATGGTGAATACGGTGCAGGTATCCAGAATCGGTCCCACAATGCAGAGAATGATCAGAAAACCGATCACTGCTGTACGGACGCGTTTTTTCTCTGTCATGATCCCTTTGCGGGCAAGCAGTCCTGCCAGAAGTCCGCCGATGCCGTATCCGAACATCTGCCATGGAGTCCACGGACCCTGTCCGAACAGAAAGTTGCTGACAAAAGCGCCCAGGGCACCGGTAAGGAAACCGGCTTCTGCCCCGAATGCCATTCCTGTTATCATAATGATCCCAAGCATGGGCTTAAAATGTGGCAGCATCATAAATGCGGCCCTGGAAACAACTGCAATGGCACACATCACCGCAATGGAAACAAGCTCTCTGGCCTGTGGCTTCCGCTTCTCAAAGCTTAAGAAAAACGGGATCATGGAATAAATGATCAGAAGCAGGCTGCAGAGATAATATTTCCGGTCCCCGAAATGCCAGAACAAGATCAGGGTGGCCGGTATCAGGATCAGGATCATTAAATAACTTATAATTCTTTTTGCGCTGAAATATTTTACAGATTCTTTTTGCATAATTCGATCACATCCTCGTTTGTAATGGCATTTTCAAATACATGGCGGCTCATGCGGTTGGCTGCCGTTGTGTAAAAGCTGTTCTGTGAGAAAAAGCGGTTCGGCGTATTGGTTGTAATAATGCTTCCGTCAAAAAACATGCTCACAAGATCTGCATATCTGGCACAGAACTCCACGTCATGGGAAACCATGATGATCGTCACGCCCTGGCTTTTCAGCCGGTCCAGGATCCGGGCAAATTCCAGCTTGAAGAAATTGTCGATTCCTTTGGTGGGCTCATCCAGAAGCAGGATCTTCGGGTTGGTGAGAAGTACTTTTGCAAGGGCCGCCCTCTGCTGCTCACCACCGGAAAGGTCGTAGGGATGATGTTCCAGAAGCCCGGAAATATCGCAGATTTCTGCAACTTCTTCGATCTTTTTCTTTTTTTCCTCTTCTTTTCCGTGGAGCATTTCTTCCAGATCTTCCCTCACGGTTTTCTTTACGAAAAGGCTCTGGGGATCCTGTGGCAGCATAGCCAGCAGACCGTCAAAAAGCTCTCCGGATTTATATTTGTTTACCGGTTTTCCCTGGATACAGATCTTTCCACGGTATGGTTTACAGATGTTGGAAATCGCCTTCAGAGTGGTAGATTTACCGGTTCCGTTACCGCCTACAATGGCGAACAGCGTGTTTTCCGGAACCTGGAATGTGATCCCTTTGAGAACATCCGGGGTGTCCTTCTCATAGCGGAACCAGACTTCTTTTACCAGAACGGCAGGGTCTTTTACATTGTCCGGATCTGTGGTGATCTTTTCAGGTACTGTGGTATATTCCGGTGTTTTGTCTTTAAAAATCCTGCTGAGCCAGTCGCCGCCTTCACGGACTGTCAGCGGACATTTCTGAAATTCCGGTACTGTGGTCCCGTCCTCGCTGATGTAAGAATTTTTTACCCCGTAAAAGATCTGTACAGGTGTGGGCATTGCGGCAAACATCCGGTTATTGCCCTCACGGAGAAATTCTCCGATCTTACGTGGTTCATCGTCCGCGATCACTTTTCCATCTTCGATCACAACGACTTTATCTGAGGCATAAAAAATGTCTTCCAGCCTGTGCTCGGTAATGATGATGGTGGTCCGCAGCTCCCGGTTGATCTTGCGGACTGTGTTCAGGAAATCCGTTGCCGCGATAGGGTCCAGCTGGCTGGTGGGCTCGTCCAGGATCAGTACGCTTGGCTGCATGGCCATGATGGAAGCCAGGTTCAGAAGCTGTTTCTGACCACCGGAAAGCTCTGTCACATTCTTGTGGAACCAGCCCTGGATGCCGAAATAGCTGGCCATTTCCGCCACACGGAGACGGATGGTCTTCTGATCCATGCCAAGGCTCTCAAGACCAAATGCCAGTTCATGCCATACCTTGTCCGTGACGATCTGGTTGTCCGGATTCTGCATAACATAGCCGATCCGGGATGACTGCGTCCGGAGGTCGGAATCTTTCAGCGGTTTTCCCTCAAAAAAGATCTCGCCTTCTTTTTTTCCATGTGGTGCCAGTACAGTTTTCAGATGTTTGAGTAACGTGGTCTTGCCGCTTCCGCTTCTGCCGCAGACCGTTACGTACTGGCCCCTTTCGATTTTCAGATTGATATGTGAAAGAGCTGGTTTTTTCTTCTCTGTAGGATAGTAAAAACTCAGATCTTTGATCTCAAAATGTGCCATATGATATCCTCCGTAATATTCACAGCTGTGGGAATGGCCAGAAAGATCCCGTAGGCCACAGCGCCCAGAACTGTGTAGATCCCCGTATTTATGGAAAACTCCGGTGTATACGAGGCACTGCTGCCACCCATGACGCAGCAGAAAATAACTGTTGCCAGAAGAACGGACATCAGGATCAGAAGTCCCTTATCCCGGCCTTCAAAGCGGTAAACTGAAAATGTTGTGCGTTTTCCGGTTCCGTATCCCCGGCTGCGCATGCTGTCTGCCATGACGATCCCGCCTTCCAGGGCCCAGGAAGTCATTGCTGACACGATGGTCATGCCGTGAGATATTTTTTCCCGGTTATCCCCTGTATCTGCAGCCATTCCGATTCCCCTACGTGCGCCGCTGATCTGACTGATCCGTTTCTCATAATTGGGGATCAGACGCAGGATCATGGTCAGGATCAGGGTGACGGACGGGGCGATCCTGCCGAACAGATACAGGAATTTGTCGCTGGTCATCACCTGGCTGTAGGATGCAAACCACAGAAGGATCGTCACCACCATGGCAGCCAGTGCCATGCCGTAGCACAGCGCTTCCACGGTGTACGGGCGGCCGCCCATCCAGGTAAAGAGCACCCGGTTTCCGTACGTGTTGAACAGCGGATTGATCAGTGACAGCGCCACAAACATGGGAACCATCCCTGCCAGAAAGCGGATTCCGCGCCTGCCTTTTACGGTGAGGTAATAAGATGCCGCCATCACCGCGGAAAGAAGGAGAAATGCCGGATGTATCAGCATCATCCCCAGAATAAACGCCCCTGCGTAAAATAAAAAACTGATCACCGGGTGAAAGGAGGAAAAGGTATCTCTTTTTTCGTTCATATACTATTTTTCACTCTTATCTTTCTTTTTTCCGGAATCTGCTTTTGCTTTGCGGGAACCTGCCAGCTGTACGCCACCCAGGATCACTGCAAGGAGCAGTGCCGCACCTGCACCGGCTGCCCATGGCCATACCGGCTGTTTTTTGTCGGTTTCTTTCAGAAGATCATCTGCGGAACCCATAAACCCTACGATTCCATAGGAGGAAAATTCTGCCGCTTCAAAGGAAATGATATTTCCGGAGACCTTGCCGTTCAGAAATTCAACTTTTCCCTTGTCTGTGATGTGGACGATCATGCAGCTTTCGTAATCGCCAAGGTCAACCATGGGAAGCTCCACTTTCAGGACGTCCTTTGGTTCCCAGGCATCTCCGTTTAAGGTGTCCACAAAATGGATCTCATTCAGGGAAAATACCTCTGCCTGATCGCCAAGGGCTTTCTTTATGGTTTCCATCTGTTTGTCGGTTACAAGTTCCGGGTTTACCTTTAACTGTACATACCATGGGAATGCGGAATCTTTTTCGGAAGATACCTGTGCTCCGGTTGCCTGGTCAAAATGATTTCGGGTTCCCAGATTTTTCAGCAGTTCCTCATATGGTTTGTATACAGAATCTTCCTGTACTGCCGCTTTTTCTCCTGCGGAAAGTTTCTCATACTGTTTATAGACTTTCAGGATGTTGTTTACTTCCCTGTCTGAGAAATCTTTTATCCTGGAGATGTAGGTACTTCCGTCTTTCCTGAAGAATGCCTTTATTTTCTTCAGAACGCTGTCCGATGCTTTGGTTTTTTCTGCTTTTACAGTAGTCTTTGCGGATGCTGTTCCGGTTTTGGAAGAGTTCTTTGCGTTCTTGCTGTTTTTGGAGGAAGCAGATTTTTTGGCATCGGTCTTCGCAGAAGATTTCCCGGATTTTGCTGATTTCGAATTTCCGGTGGACATGGATTTCGTGGAACCACCTGCGGATTTTCCGGATTTCTTTTCTGCGGAAGGTGTTGTGGTCGGGGTCGGTGCCGGAGTTTTGGCTGCCTTCGGGGTTGGAGTCGTTTTTGATGCCGGTTTCTGTGTTGCTTTTGGAGTCGGGGTCGGTGTTGAGATAAAATGCGTGGATCCACCCGGAGTTTTGCCTGAGCCAGGTGTCGGAGTCGGCTTACCTGCCTGATATTTCAGTTTATTCAGCTCTTTTTCCGCCGCTTCCAGTGTGGAGAAATTTTTCACCTTTTTCTGCTGTGCGGTGGAAAGAGAATAATAGGCTACTTTTGCTGCACGGATGGCTTCTTCTTTGTCCAGTGTTACCGTCCCAATAGCTGCGATCAGCTTTTCCACTTTCTCGATCTCCAGGCTTTCAATGGATGCCATGGCTTTCGTAAGTTTCTCTTTTCTTGCTTTGGAGATCAGGGTTTTCTGCGCCGTATTCAGGGAATTATAGGCCGCATAGGTTGTTTTAACGGTTTCCATGTTGTCCAGCGTAACTGTTTCCGGAAGGTTGTCAATGGCTTTGATAACTTCATTTGCCTTTTCATGGTCAGACTGTACCGGAACATCGGTCATGTCGTAGAGGGAATTTTCCCCGTTTTTGAAACGGCTGTAAGCGGTCAGCGCATAATATCCCTGCTCGGTTGCCATCTGGTCATAGCCCAGATTGCTCACGTGCTTGAATCCGCCGGTGCTGATAGCGTAGTTCAGAAGTCCCTGCAGGGCAGACTTGCCATTTTTTACAAAGCGCTTGTCTGTATTTGCATCAATCCCCATTGCGGAGAGTGCTACCACAACCTGCGCACAGCTTTCTGAAGTGCTGGTTCCCCATGTTCCAAAACCGCCATCTGCTTCCTGTTTGTTGGAAAGTACAGTAAGGCCTCTGTCTACCGCTGCTTTTACAGCGGAATTTGTTTTGTAATATGGTGCAAGTGCCTGGATCGCCATTGCTGTCACATCGGTGTCTGCGGCTCCGTAGATGGACCAGCCGCCGCCTTTTACTTCTTCTTCCAGAATATGGTTGATGAGCATTTCCCGGCTGTTCTGTGTCTTTCCTTCTTCTGCCTTCGGAATCGCATAATTCTTACTGTCAAAAGCGATCAGCGCCCAGATCGCACCGTTTACGCCCTGCCATACGGTCTGTTTGAAATCAGACAGGGGCTGAAGGAGGTTGTAGCCGCCTACGTCTGTGACATCCTCACCGATAGCTGTCAGCGCCAGTATTACACGGGAATATTCCGTGTATTTTTTTTCGTGGAGAATGCCTTTTTTGCTTTTTACGGTGTTTACAATGCCGGATTTGTATCGGCTGTACACCGAGGAATCTACGGCCTGGCCGCTTCGTGCAAGGCCAAGGATCTCCCATTCGCCCCCTGTGGAGCCGATGGTCGGGGTGCTGGCTGCTGCCATTTTTGCCAGGTATTCTCCGGTTGTTTTGTATGCTTTCTCAAAGCTGGCTGTTGATGACGCTGATCCTTCCAGGGCTTCCCCTGCGGAAAAATCTTCTTCGCTTCCGGCATTTTTCGTGGCTTTGGCCTGGTTCTTCTGTTTCAGAGTTACGGCATAGACATCTCCGTAACCTTCTGCATCTTTTGCTGTAAAAAGCAGAGTTTCCTGGGCGGTTGTCAGATGGAAGAGGTAGTCACTGCTGCCCAGTTTTTCCCAGTCTTCTGCCCTGGCATCTTTTTCGTAATATGTGAGTTCATCTCCGTCCGGATCTTCGAAGATCTGAGAAAGGTCTGCTTTCCAGTAGCCTTCAGTTTCGAAGGTGTCGGTTTCCGGGATGGTGGATCTTCGGATGGGAAGGTGGTTGGCAGCGGTCACCGTTGTATCAGAATCCGGGACGGATGTGTCTGCGGTGGCATCTGGATTGGTCGTATCTGCATCGGTATCTGAATCTGTGACATCACCATCTGCATCGGATGTGTCTTTATCATCCGAGCCAGTCGCATCGCCGTCGGTATCCGCATTGGCCGCGTCAGAATCTGCATCCGATGTATCCTCATCGGCATCTGCAGAATCAGATGCATCAGCATCTGGATTGGATGTATCCTCGCCGGCGTTCTCATCCGCATCTTTCGCATCTTCATCATTCTCTGAATCTGCCGTATCCGGGTCCGTACCGTTTGTATTTCCATCCTGCGCATCCGAACCTGCAGTCGGATCTCCATCTGCATCACCGGCATTCTCATCCTCGCCGTTTTCGTCCAGCACCTGAACACAGACTGCTTTACTTTCCGTCTGGTCTGCATCCGGGTCCTCTGTATTGCGGATCTTTACTTTATAATAAAAAGTTCCTGTTTTTTCTGTGGACGGTGTGTATTCCTCACCGTCCTCCACCTGTTTTTTCTCTTTTTCTCCGGTTTCTTCCTGTGTCCGGTCTTTTTCAGGATCTGCCTTTTTCAGGATTTCCTCAAAATGTTCATTATCCACACTCCGGAACCATGTATATCCGGTTTTTCCACTGCACTCCACAGAAACCTTCAGCGGTTCTGCTTTTTCCCCAAGTTTATACACAACCGGCTCTTCCGGAAGATCTTCCAGGATCACAGGGGTTCCGGATGTCTCCTGTTCCCCGCTCTCCTCAGAGCCAAAACCATCTGCAGCCTCATCGGTCTGCTCTGCTTCTTCTACGTCTGATCCTTTTTCCTGAGCCTCCGTCTGCTCTGTCTGTTCAGACATTTTCTCTGTTCCTGCTGCTGACACATACGCCCCGGCCTGGGACTGTACGGTCAGTGCCGCTGCGATCATCAATGCCAAAACTTTTTTATTAACCATTCCAAACATCTCCTACATCTGCGCCAAGTCCATTGCAGGTATAGCACCATACAATTGTGTCTCCGTCTTCCAGCATATATTTTGAGCATCCGTAATTCGGGAACCACCCGTTTACCTTATACATCCAGCCGGATTCGTTTCCGCAGTCAAATTCATAAAGATTGTTGATACCTTCGATATAATAACTGTCATACATCGGTGTCCAGGAATATTCCAGCTGGATACCTGTGTACTCGCAGACTCTTTTCAGTACATCAAACACGGTTTCTCCCTCTGTAAACTCCACAGTGCTGGTGTCCAGGATCACACCGTTTGACGGTACATATGCTTCTTTTCCTGCGGTAAGATTGTCCATGTTATTCAGGATCGTGTCGCACAGGATCGTAATGTTGCAGGTCTTTGAGTCACTGGTGTCGTCTTCGGCATTATCACCATCTGTATTATCATCATTGCCACTGGCATCGTTATTATTGCTGGTATCCCCTGCACTGCCATCTTCCGTACTGCCGTCTTCCGCATCAAAATCTCCATCCTGATCCGCATCCTGGTCTCCGCTCTGATACTCATCGTTTCCGTCTGTACTCTGATCCGCACTGCCTTCTCCACCGGAAGTTGTTACTGTCGCATTATCTTCCGCTGCCGGGGTCACGGTTGCAGCTGCCTTTGCAGTGCTGCTGCCTTTCTTCCTGCTGCTGTCTTCTGTTTTCGGAATCTTTGAAGAGGATGACAGACTTTTTTCCAGAGCTGCTTTCTTCTCCGCGGCTCTGTCATCCAGTACCTTCTGAAGCTCATCCGTTGTAAAGCAGAGTGCATCTTTATCTTTGCATCCGGTCAGTTTCCCGATCATATATTCATTCAGGGATGTGGCCGCGATCTTTCCCGTGGATACCGTCCATTTATCGTTTTCATCGCCGGTGATCTGAACACTTTCCCCTGCTTTTACCGTATAAGAAGATCCGTCTGCCGCAGAAAGATCGATCTCATCCTTAAATACATCCAGGGAAGCACTTCCTGTCTGCTGGCTGATGGCGAACACTCCGCTGCCCGTTGTGAAACTGTTTTTTCCAAATGTAAAAAGAATCTTTTCATTGCCCGATGCCAGGTCTGTAAAAAGTTCTCCCTGATCAAGACTAACCTGTACATCGCCTTTTTTTACAGATACTGCTTCCAGCTCTGTATTGGCATTCAGTGAGAGGATATTCTCTTCTCCCGCCGAAAGATCTGCCGTTGTTCCGTTCTTGGTTTCCAGGATATCCCCATCCCGCAGCGATACATTTTTTTCCAGTCCATACCCGACTCCGCTTCGCTGGATATTGACCACACCCTTTACATTCTGGCTGACAAGTACGCTGTTTTCATCTTTGCCGAACCAGCCTTTCAGGTTGCCGACTGCCATGATCCCGCATCCCGCAATGATCAGGATCAGAACTACCATGATCACATTAAACAGCGTCTTTTTCCTCTTTGTTTCCATTCTTTTCCTCCTTTTTTATGCGCAAAAAAGGTAACGGAAAAAAGCCCCTTTAAAAAGGGGTTACCGTTACCTGATAGATGTCCATATGCGCAAACTGTTTCTACCTTCTTCATGAAGAAAAACTGCCTCTGACTATACAGAACCGCACCTATATGTACAGGAATTTCGCCTGTTCGCACTTTTTTTCTTCGTATGCAAGTTTTCTATGAGAAGTATATGCTATTTCGATAGTTGTGTCAAATATATTGCAGTTTTTTTGCTGTAAAAAAGTCAAAACCATTGTTTATTAACTGTAATTATGTTATTATAAGTGAACAAGTTAATATTATTTTCAACAGATTCAAGTTCTGTTCTGTATTTTATTGCTCTTTGATAATCTACTGCCAGTTAAAAGGGAATGAGGTTTGAATCCTCAGCAGTCGTGCTACTGTATTTGCTTAGATTTTTCAATACCATTGTACAGCTCATGTATGAGAAGGGAAAAATTGTGATTGCATAAGCCAGGATACCTGCTTGGATCTTGCTGCCGCTATTACACGTCATAATACAGGTAGTAAGATATCATCGTTTCATTAAAGGAACTATATCTTTACGATACTGTTTCTTTATTTTTTTGCCTTATTATTATAATAAAGGAGAGTTTTATGTCACGAACTTTTAATGCTGATGTTTGCACAGCCATTACCAAGAGCAATTCTCACAGATTTTATTCTGCAAACCTCTACATTCCTGACCAGGTGGAATGTATTGCCTCTGAAGTTTTTCAGAAGAAACGTGAACTTTCTACCGTCCGTTTTCCAGCTTCGCTTAAAAATATCGGAGCCAGAGCTTTTCAGGGATGTTCTGCTCTTTCATCTGTGGATCTTCCACAGCAGGTAGAGGATATCGGTCCCGGTGTTTTTTCCCAGTGCTCTTCCCTAGAAAAAGTTTCTCTTTCCAGAGCGATCTCTTCTGTCCCGAAGGCTGCATTCCGGGGGAATTACCGCATGAAAAATGTTTCGTTTTCCACGGATTCCAGGATTTCCACAATCCGCTCGGAAGCATTTTTTCAATGTTCATCTCTGACGTCTCTCGTCCTTCCTGAGAATCTTTCAGAGATTGATTCCCGCGCTTTTTACAAGTGCAAAAACCTGGAGAATGTTTTTTTCCCAAAGGAACTCGACCGTATCGGCAGGGAATCCTTCAGTGCCTGTGCGATCAGAGAGCTGCTGCTTCCGGATTCCATAACTTATATTGATGACTGTGCTTTTTTCAAATGCAAAAATCTCACCCACGTAGTTCTTCCGAAAAACCTGCGCTACATTGGCAAGTGGGTCTTCCACGGATGTCCGAAACTGAAATATCTGGAAATCCGTCATGATCCGGATTTTATCGGTCCGTGGATCATCAACCGGTCCTGTACGATCCGCTGTTATAAAGGCTCCAAAGTGGATGCTTACTGCCAGGAAAACGGGTTCCAGGTGGAATATCTGTAAAATACACAACTTCTGCCCGCATACATATACAAAAAACCGGCAGATCTCCGTTGACTGAATGTCTGGAGATCTGCCGGATTTTTTTGTCTGATTCTGTATCATTTTATAAGCCGTCCGGCTTATTATTTCGTGATCATTTACAGATTATTTTACTGTAACTTTGCAGGTTACTTTCCTGGTTCCACTCTTAACTGTGATAACTGCGGTTCCTTTTTTCTTTGCTGTGATCACGCCTTTGCTGTTGACAGTGGCTACATTCTTGTTGGAAGAAGTGTAGGTAACTTTCTCACCGGATGTAAACGGGCTGACTACAGGTTTCAGAGTTGTGGTCTTGCCTTTTGTAAGAGTGAGTGCGGATTTTACTCCTGTGATCTTAACGGTCTTTACGGTAGCTTTCTGAACAGTTACAGTGATGTAGCCTTTCTTTCCGCTCTTCAGTGTTACTGTGATCTTTGCTGTTCCTGCTTTGGAACCAGCTGTGATCACACCTTTGCTGTTCACTGCTGCCACGCTCTTATTGCTGGATGTCCAGGATTTTACGGAATCACCGTTTGCCAGTCCTGTCACTCTGACTTTGGATGTAGACTGTTTTACTTTGAGAGTAAATTTGGTTGTGTTCAGTTTCAGGGTTGGTGTCAGTTTCTTGCCGTAGTTTCTTGTCTTACCTTTGTATCCGCACTTGGAGCATACCTGTGTCTGTTTTGCAGGAGCGAATACGGTTGCTTTTGTGGTTGTTTTCCATACATAGGTATGTTTTGTGCATTTTAATTTTGCGATCGTTGCAGTCTTTTTATATCCGCATACAGTACAGGTGTATGTCTTAACGCCTGTTGCTTTATAAGTTGCTTTCTTTGTTACAGTGCCTTTGTCAAAGGTGTGTGCCGCATAACCGTCCATCTCTTTCTTGTCTGTAATCATGCAGCCTGCAGATGTGCACACATGCCAGTGAGCAGTTTTATCATTGGACCACTTGCTGCTCCAGTTATGCTCATGCTCGTCTGGATAATTATCTGTGTAATGGAATACGATCTCATCACCGTTGTCCAGATACTGCTGGATAACACTGAGATCCGGATGTTTTCCATTCAGAGTGTACATCCATCCACTGTTTTTACCATTTGTGAATTCGGCAAGTTCGTTGCTGTCTTCATCTTTTGTAATTCCCTGTACGTAATTGCCGGCTGTATTTCTGAATGTCATTCCGTTGTCGCTGAGTGCTTTTTTCAGTACATCCAGTACAGTTGCATTTGCATCAACTTCATAAGTGGTCTTCGGAATCCATGTCTCCAGATTTCCGGCTGCCAGTGTATGACGCACTCCGTCTTCATCACTGTTATGCTCTTCGTCGCCTAACAGAGTAAAGCTTACTTTGATGGTTGAAAGTGTATTTTTCTTTACAACAACTTCCACTTCTGCTTTTACAGACTGATAGGAAACCGTAAGTGTCTTTCTGCCTCGTGTACTGCTGTCAAAGCCGGTTACTGTAACATCCTTCTCTGTTACATTGCTGGTAGTTCCGTCACTCCAGGATACTTTGAATTCCATTCCTGTAAGATCCAGCTTATCGCCAACATAATAGATTGTTTTATAGTCACCGGATACAGTCAGTCTGTATGCAACTTTCTGCTCTGAGATCGTCGGATATCCATCTTTCTGCTCCCAGTTACCCATGCTGGAATCAGATCTGTTCAGTTCATCTGTTACTGTGTTGTCTTTAAACTGGGCATCTGTCATTGCTTTTGCCAGTTTATCCGCATCTTTACCAAGAGGATCATCAGAACGGTTCATATCTGTCTTGGTAATGCTCTTCCAGCGGTTATCCGGATCTGTTTCTTCCTTGATCTTATCCAGACTGTCTTTGGAAGTGTTCATGTAATATGTGGTCTTATCTTCTGTCCAGCCATGTTCTACTGCATCAGTATCTACATAGAGGACTCTTCCGATACCATTTTTTGCGCCACAGGAATCCAGATAATAGTTATTCTCCACAACATTGTTTATGTTGAGGGATTTCATATAACCGATAATTCCGCCGACACCTGTTTCGGTTCCTTTTACGGTTCCGTAGAAACAGTTATTTCTGATGTACGCCAGATTCCATGCCTGAGCCTGTCCATACTCGCCGCCGAAAATACCTCCGACCGCATCAGTACCTGTAATGGTTCCTGTTACATAACAATTCTCAATAGTTGCTCCAGGTGTATTCGGTGCAGAAGAAGCTGTATAACCGCTTCCTGCAATACCACCTGTATTTACACCTGTTGCCGTAACAGTTCCGTGAAAACTGGAGTTACGGATCTCATACGGTCCCATAGACTGGCCTTTGGAGCCAATCAGTCCGCCGACTGCTTTGGCACCATATACATCTGCATAACTTGTACAGTTGATTACAGTTCCGTTGAACTCACCTGCCAGGGAGCCTACGTTATTGATACCAGACGGTGCATTTGCTTCTGCATCCCAGCCAATCTTTACATTTTTCTCTACGGTACATCCGGAAATATTGACAACGTTGGCGCCGGAAGCATATCCTCCCAGGAAACCACAGTCGCGGATAACCGTACCGGATTTAATGGTTACATTTACAATATTTACGGTATCCGGGCATCCTGATGCATAGCTTCCGCCATCATCTCCGGTACCATAATTTCCATCCGGGCCATAGTCAACTACATAATAAGCAACCAGGCCGTCACCTTTGATGTATTCACCCTGAATGTTCAGGTTCCGGATCGTTGCGCTTCTTACATAAGCAAACAGAGGCTGTCCGCCTTTTGCTACAGTAGCTGTTTTGCCGTTTCCATCAAAAGTACCGCTGAATGGAAGGATATTCTTTCCGTTTTCGGAATCTTCACGTCCGCTCATTCTCGGGTTTACTTTGTCCTCCGGAAGGTATCCGATGGACTCCCAGTCAGCCGGAAGTGTGATGTCCGCTGTCATCTGGAAGACAACACCCTTCATGTTTGTTCCTGCTTTTACCAGGTCACGAAGTGTTTCCAGATCTTTCAGGGATTTGATCTGATATGGTTCTTCTGCCGTTCCTTTTCCTTCGAATGCACTGACTGCTACTGTAACAGTTACCACATCGGTTGCTGCCTGGGAAAGGATCTTGCCATCTGCATTCTTCTTTACGATTTCTGCATAGTAGTAGAAGTTTCCTGCTTTCTTTGTATCCTGTACATACGTTGCCTCTGTTCCATCCTCGGATACAGTTGTATTCTCGCTGACCAGAGTACCGTTTGCTTTTTCTTTGCTGCTGGTCTTGACCCAGCTGATCTCATAGGTTTCTCCGTTTTCCGGTTTTTTCAGAGTTACTTTTACCGGGTTTTCAGAAGCACTGCCATCAACCGCATACTGAGTATCTACCGGCTGTGTGGTAATCAAAGAATTATCTTCTTCTACTCCGTAGCAGTACTGTACGGATTTGAACTTTGCATCTTTCACATAGGAGATCTTTGCCCAGTCTGTTCTGCTTCCTCTGAAATATGCATTCGCTTTTCCAACTGTAAGGAAATTGCCAAATGTACTATATGAAAATTTCTGGAGTTCTGCCGGGAAAATAACCGTTCTCAGTGAACTGCAGTTTCCAAACACATAGTTGTCAATATAAGTTAATCCCTCGGGGAATTCAAGCTTTTCAAGAGAAGTACATCCATAAAATGCATACTCTTCAACTGTCGTAGTTCCCTTTTTCATAACAACTTCTGTCAGAGACTGGTCATTTCTGAAAGCGCTGTATGGAACACTGGTAATATTTCCGGTTAATTCTGCTTTCTTCAGATAAATACAGCTTCTGAATGCGGAACTTCCAAGTTCTGTCACAGAATCCGGAATTACGATCTCTGTAAGACCGTTGCATCCTTCAAACGCATATGATCCGATCTTCTGAAGTGTTGACGGGAAATGAACTGCCGTAATACCGGCACAGTCTGCAAATGCGCTGTCCTCGATCTCTGTTACACCTTCAGGGATGGTGATCTCGCCTTTTACAGCAGGAGGACAATATACCAGCTGTCCGGTTGTAGTATAAACAATACCGTCTACGGTCTTATAGTTTCCACTTGCAAATCCGAAGTTTACTGCTTCCATTGCAGTACATCCGCTGAATGCTTCTGCACTGAAATTTTTCACGGTTCCCTGGAATGTTACAGATGTAATTCCTGCGCAGTTATTAAATGCGGTATCAGAAAGACTCTCTGTTTCTTTCGGAATCACGATATCTCCGGATTTTGTTCTTGCACAGAGCTTAAGCTCTTTTCCATCTTTGGAGTATACGATGTTATCAATACTCTTGATATTCTGGTTGTTTTCGTCAACGGTAAGTGTTGTCAGAGATCCGCATCCCTCAAACATGGAACCGGTAATATCCGGCACTGCAGCACCGATGTTTACTGTAGTAAGTGCTGTACAGTTTTCGAAAATATAATTTCCGATCTCACTTCCGTTCAGTGTTACTGTTGTAAGTTTTTTACAGTCTGTAAATACAGAGTTACCAATCTTCTGCACAGATGCAGGGATTGTGATCTCTTTCAGTTTTGTACAACCAATAAATACATTGTTTCCTATTGTCTGCACAGACTCAGGAATCGTAATCTCTGTCAGTCTCGTACAGCCTCTGAATACAGAAGCCTTAAATGTTGTAAGCGTATCCGGAAGGCTTACAGATGTGATATTTACACCATTCTGGAAAGAACCTGTATAAACACTTGTTACACCAGATTTTATTACAACATTTTTAATTTCATTGATGTAAAGCTTTTTCCACGGACAGCTGGTCATCTCTCCGGTTCCTTCGATAGTAAGAATACCATCTTTGTCCAGAGTCCATGTAAGGTCTTTACCGCAGGTACCATATGCAATTGTATCTTTTACCGTTACAACGCATACCGGTGCCATCAATGGACAGTTGTTTTCTTTCGTCGGGTAATTCCAGTTCTCATCCGGCTGCTGGCTGTAATCCGGGATCTGATCCAGCACAGAACCGTTTGCAGTTACATAATAGGTTCCTGGTTCACTAAAGGACAGTTTCACAGTTCCGTCTTCACCGGTGGTTTTGCCTTCCAGTGCAGCGAATGCGCCGTCTTTCCAGGTTCCGATCTGAATACCGGAAAGAGCTTTTGTTCCTGCTGTCATGGCTCCATTAAGAGTCAGGGTGAATTCTTCACCGGCTTTAACTGTCTTCTCGACAGCATCAAAGCTTGCATATTTATCGGAATAATTTACATCATCCTGATTTATGGATGCAACCAGATAATCATTGGCTTTGACTGTGGATACTTTTGTATCTCCTACATTACTCTGAAGCACTGCACCATTGAGATAATACAGAGTATTGGTAGTATCAATACCCCAGAGTTTCTTTACAGTCAGTCCCCACTGACCGTTCTCGGTCACATAACCATCTGCCTGAGCATATGCCTCATGAGCTGCTACAAGTGCCTCATCATAAGTCAGGACACCATCACTGTTCAGGTCCTTAACTGTGACCTTCTGGTGTGCCATCGGCTGATTGTCTTTTGTTTTTGCAAGAACGCCTTTGTTACTGATCGTTACATAAACGTCTGCCGGTGCAGCTGCTGTTCCGGTTGTTTCCTCTCCTGCGTTGAAAGCATCCTGCTCTCCTGCGGAAAAATCATCTGCAAGATCGAGATCCTGTGTCTCTTCGGAATTTTCCTCTGCGATCTCTTCTGCACCTGCGCCGCTGTCCTCTGCCATATCCAGTTCCTGGGAGTCTTCTTCCTCCACAGCTTTCTGTTCTGCAGATCCTTCTGCGGGTTCTTCTTCCACGTACTCATCTTCCGTGGGTTCTTCTGCCTGAGGCTCTTCCACCTCTGCATCTGTGACTTCTGCTGATTCTGCGTTTTCCTGTACTTCAGCTGGTGCTGCTTCCGCCGTAAAATCCAGATCAGATGCCAGGGCACTGGATGGCAGCGTGAAGATCATAAGACAGGTAAGCAGAATGCTGAGAAATCTCTTTGCATTGCTTTTCTTTCTCTCCATGTTTCTCTCCTTTTTCATTACTTTTTGATGCAAAAAAATTCTGTGTATCGTATGTAAATGTAAGGTCCGCCCGCCATTCCAGCTCCGCTTTGTGTCTGCAAAATGCAGCTGCCATCCCTGTACGGCTGTTTTCAGACATAAAAAAGGTAACAGAAATATCCTCCCATATGATTCCCTGATATCACATGGAAAGACAGATCTGTTACCTGAAAGAGCATGAATATGTGAATGTTTTCTTCCTTCTAAAAACAGCTGAGGTCTGCCGACTGTACGGCTGCACACTTCATCAGTAGCGGAACTGCCCCGCTTCACTAACTCTGCTGTCCACTTGTTCGCCTGAAGCTGGCTACGCAGCGCAACCTATTCATTTATGGTTATATATTAGCCACTTTTCTGTTAATTATCAAATATTTCGGCTTTAGTTCTCTTTTACAATAACCTTATCCAGATGCCAGATATCATCTACATACTCCTGGATAGTTCTGTCGGATGTGAACTTACCGCTGCATGCTGTATTGAGAAGTGCCATCTTAGCCCAGCGTTTCTCATCCTTATATGCTTCCTCAACACGCTTCTGTGCCTCTGCATAGGAACGGAAGTCGCCAAGGATGAAGTACTGGTCAGGTCTCGGCATGTTGCGTTTGTCGAGAAGTGAATTGTAGATGTCACGGAACATCTCTGTATCGCTGGAGAAGGTTCCGTTGATCAGCTGCATCAGTACCTGACGGATCTCCGGATCTGTGTTGTAGATGAAGTCCGGATCGTAACCGCCGTTGTTCTCATAGTTGATGATCTGGTCGGAGCTCATACCGAAGATAAATGCATTCTCCTCACCAACCTCCTGTACGATCTCAACGTTAGCACCATCCATGGTTCCAAGTGTCGGAGCACCGTTCAGCATGAACTTCATGTTACCTGTACCGGAAGCCTCTTTACTTGC
>OLNT01000401.1_pt1 | contig 28931 bp, 24 predicted proteins | sample 1672641 | NCBI WGS metagenome assembly OLNT01 (sample SAMEA3136708, study PRJEB25190) | human gut metagenome
TTTTTTAATGCGGCTTTTAATGCCTCTAAAAATAATTGCTGTGTGTGTTGCATATGTTGCTCCTGTTTTTATCTTCTTTCATTTAATGCTTTCTTCTTATTCTTCAATGTTACGTGATAGTATTCCAAATTGCAACGCCATTTAACCACAATCTAACATATATTTAATCCCATCCCCACCACAAATTTCATATTCCCACGTTACATTAATCATACAGTCCAACAAAAAGGAGCGCCACTTCCGGTAATGTCATTTACACAAGAATGACACTGCTGGAAGTAGCGCTTCTTTTCCTATAACTATTTCTTTGACTTGATTTTTATTTTTTCGGAATCATTTCCATATTTTTTAAAATTGTTTTTTGGAATTTCTGCCCATATTTTTGTTATATCAAATTTACATTTTTTTAATCTGTCACTTAAATTACTACAATTAATTAAATCCCTTTTATAATCTGCTTTTGTAAGACTCTTAGTCAAATCCACAATATTTTTTATATTACAGGCCCGCACTAGTTCATCTTCCAAATTTCTTACTTGCGGAATGCAAATTACTTCTTTTATTCCTTTTTGTCTTTTCAGAAAAGCTATATTTTCATCTAAAATTTTCGTATTCATCTCTACATCTGTATCATATACCAGAACTACTGTTGTTCCCGTCTTTAGCGTGCGCATTCTTGCAGTCGTAAAACGACTTTGAATTACATTAAACTTATCAATTTTTCCACTCTCAATACAACGCAGATCCAACTTCAATATGTTAAGCAGACTTCTTTCATCTTCACCCTCTACATAATATTGATAAATACCGCTTTTTCTCATTTGCATCCCTCCTAATTACAAATCAGCAATTTCAAATAGCCTATGTAATTCAGGCGCTGTACAAAACAGATCATTTTCCACCGCATGCTTTAACGAGTCCGTGCTTCTTTTTAAATACTGAGATGCCGCAATACATTTGATTGAATCATCTTCGTTATTTACATCTTTTTTCAGAAATGTAAATGAATGCTTTGGCAGCTGCATATCTAATATGTCTGAGTTGTGTGTTGTGAAAAACAATTGCTTTCTCCCCGAGAGTTTTTCAATTATAATCGACAAACAGGCCTTTTCAATGTCACTATTCACATAAGAGAATAATTCATCACAATAATATAAATCATGCATATCACATAAAAGAGAGGTTATTATATAAGATATTTCAAGCCCTGCCTTAGTTCCACTGGACATTACCTCACCATTAGCGATTTTTCCATCCTTAATAATTGCTGAACAATTTTTCCATTTTATTACATATGTATTCTCTACTTCAGAAACTTTTACCACTTCCTCCACCGAAGAATCAAGTGTTTTTAAAATCTGCTGTAATATGTATATATATTTACTATTCTCTTCTATCGTACTATAAACCTTGTCCCCTGACGAATCTATCGGATATGAAAATTTCCATCCGTTTGTATTTACTTTTTCATATGTCGTTTCTTCACACTCATACATATCCAATCTTGACGCACATGTTTCATAACTGTCTCTTGTCTCTATTGGTGTATAGAAAATCTTAATATCTACATCTTCTTCTGTATAACTTTTTTGGGTCTTCGGACCGACATTCATCTCAAATCTATATAATAAATTTTCGTTTGTCACAAAATCGATCTGCAATTTTGCTGCTTTTTTTACATCTGCAATTCTATTAGTAAACCGCTTATATCCTCCATCATTCAAATAATTAGTAAACAACATTAACAACTTACCCATAGTTGTTTTTCCTGTTGCATTTGTACCCATAATGATATTAACTTTTTTGTACCGAAAATTTGTCCTCTCTTCCAGAAATTCATTTTCTATAGTCGAATTCACTATTTTCTTTGGATATGACATATTTATATGAAAATCTTTAAATGCATATATGTTGTCAACTTTAATATCCATGATAATCATAGCTCGTCCTCCTTTGTATATTTGTTCGCTTTTTGCGAAGTAATCTCTCTTCATTTATTATATACTCCTTTTACGATAAATTTCAAGCTTATTCTAAATATATTCTTGCATAAGATATATTAGAACACGGATATATAAATTAAAGACAATTAATCTCGGCTTCCAACCATCTTCTCCATTCCACCATCCACATCACACACATACATCTGCTCTTTCTTCCTGTCCATTCTCCTATAATATACCTTGTCTTCCTTCTTATCCATCATAACCACATCTTTCTTAAATACCCTGATTTCTTTGCCGTCATAGCTGACCGACACAATCTTCGACCCCTTCTGCGCATACAGCTTCGCGCCGGCAAAAAAGTACTGAATATGATCCGCCAGTTCCTTTCTCTTGCCCGTCGACATATCACAACGGACAAGCTTCTCATCCTCCGTACAGCAGATCACATATTCACCGATTACGGCAAATTGCTTTACCGGATCCTTCGTCCAGGTCTTTCTCTTCCTTCCGTCATAGGTTACAGATTTCAGAACATTATGATCTTCCATATCAATATAGAAAATCCGCTCCCGCATCGCTATGATCTCTCCCACCGGTCCATTGATCAGTACACTGTCTTTCGTACTGCCATCTTTAAGCTCTTTCACACGTAGAGTACATGTATCCGGATCCCGGTACACTTCTTTCCCATCGATGCGGTTCTTATACTGTCTTTCATCCTCCGTCTGCATAGCCGGATTCCCAAGCGCCTTATTATTCCTGATGCCCAGCATCTGCTTTTCATACCACTGTATGCACCTTTCGCTGTCCGCAGTCGCCTCTCTTAAAAGCACCTTCCCCAGCTGTTCCGTATGCTCTTTCGTAAGGTACAGGTACTGATCCTGCTGCACCTGTCCCGGGATATTGGCCGCAAGCATTGTCAGCACAGTCAGCCCGATAAATCCAAGCGTGAATAACCAGGTTCCCCTTTTCTCTTCTTCCGCTTTCCTGATATCCTCACCGACCCAGTACTGAATCGCAAGTACTACAAATATAATCACCACCATAACCTTACAGATCAATATATAACCAACCTTCCATACCGCCGCCAGTACAATCCCAATCATTATAATCGTTACAAATAATTTCTTAATAAATTGCCGTATCGTCATATCTCATCTTCTCTTTCATAATCTCTCTATATATAGCTAATTCCGGGGCCCTACACATAAAGCCCCGGAATTATAACACCGGTGGACGATATCCAAATCCTCCGGCGATTTACAGTATCCCGCAACTCCCAAAAATTTACAGTACGTTTATCAATGCACACATATCAATATTTATCAATACTCTATATTTATATTCATCGGATTTTTTCATTTCTTTGAGTATTTCCTGCGTATGTAAATGATGGGGTGCGGGGCTGTAACCACAGTTCACATGCAATCTCGACATAGTCTTTTTCGATTGCTCCAATCTATATAAATTCTTCTTTTTGTCTCCCTCTATATATTAATACACATAACTTTTAAAAACCTGTCGCGTTTTTTTCAAAAAAATTTAATTTTTTTCAAATTTCTACATTTTTTTTATTTTTAGCTGTAAAATACGCAAAAAAACGATTTACAACAGGGGTTCGCCTATAATACAATCATCTATGAAACTAACAATTTAATAATGGAGGAAAATTATGAAAAAGAGATTTTTCCAACTCGTACTGACAGCAGTTCTTTCTGTGTCCTGTGTTGCAACAGGAGTAAATGTAAGCGCTGCCCCACTCTCATCCGAAGGTTACAGCATCGAGAAAGTATCTCATCCGGAAAGAGGAGCCGGTGGACTGACGGTATCCTGTCATTCGATGCTATTGGAGAAGAGAGCAACCGTAACCAAAGCTATGTATGGTCCTGCGTAGAACATGGAAATTATATCTACCTTGGCACCTGCTGGAATCCAATCTCAGGTATTTACTACCGCAATCTCAAGAACAATCTGACCAAATTGTTCCAGAACCGCGGGGATGAAAATCCGGCACAGAAAGCCGGTACCGTAGCAACCAATATTCTGAATGTTGTGTACAACGGTAATTTTCCTGACGGAGCAACATCTACCAACGGAACTCCTTGTATCATGCGTGTGAACAAATACACCTATGAGACAGAAGTTGTCTACGTCGAAAAAGAGAGCTCCGCATTCGTCAACTGGAACGGATACCGAATGGCCGTAGAATACAATGGCAAATTATATTTTGCCTGCGCCGGCTTCCCGACATCCCGTCTGCTTCAGATCGATCCTGAGACAAATGAAACCAAAGTTGTTATGCAGAAGACTGCAGAGAACTCCGGATTCGCCAACGGAATCCGCGGACTCACCGTTATGGACGGCAAGCTTCTCGTATCTCTGGCTACCGACGGTGCAGATCCTGACAACATGTTCGCATCCGGTTCACAGCTTCCACAGGCATACCAGAATGCGATCAAAGCAATGGCCAAAAAAGACGTGCGTTACAAAGACGCTAACCCACGTATGCAGGGTGTACGTCTTCTTTCCACTACAGATCCAGAAGACGTAGACAGCTGGTCCGTTATCGCCAACCAGGAGACCTTCGACAATCTTCCGGCCTGCTGGATCCGCGACAGTATTAACGGCGGCGGATTATGGGATCTTGTTCCATTCAACGGATCTCTGTACGTATCCATGGTAACAGGCAAGACAGATGCCACAACAGGCGTCAATCACAAACAGGGATTCGCCGTATACCGCGGTGATCCGAAAGCCGACGGAACCTGGAACTGGACACCGATCATCGGAGACACATCCAAAGGTGCCAAATATGAATTCGGTCTTGGAAAGAAAGAATCCTGCGCAGGTAACCTGTTCGCATATGGCGACCATCTCTATATCGGCGGCTATAACGACCCGATGCTTGACCTCGCCGAAATCGGTAATGCCGGTGATTTCCAGTCTCTCTATGAAGATCTGAAGAACCCAGCATGCCTGAACCGCATGGACAAGAATGAAAATATCGAACTCATCAACGACGACGGATTCGGAGCAGCTTCCACACAGTATCTGTGGAGATTCTCTGAATACCACGGAAAGCTCCTGATCGGAACATTCGATATCGCAACACTCGCATCCGGATTCACACAGCTGACCGACGGAAGTCTTCTGGAAATGACACCTGAAGAATTCTCACAGAAGATGACTTATGTCAAAGAACTTCTTCAGAGCCTTAAGAAAACTCCTTCCGGCGCAGCACTGACCGCAGAAGAAGGTACAACAGAAGAGGCCGCCACAGAAGATACCGCAGAAGATACTCAGGAAAATATTCAGGAGAATACAGACGCTGATAATACTGCTGATCAGGCAGCTACAGAAGCCGCAAAAGACCAGGAAACAGTTGTAACAGACAACACAAATGCAGAACTTACAGACACAGAAGTAGATGCCATCGACCAGATGTTAGATCAGCTGGATGAAATCGAGACACTTTCTTCTGACGACTCTCAGACAGCTGCTTACACACAGAGAAATAAACCATCTGACATCGTCGATGTATATATGGATATGGTAAATAATTACAACAAATATGTAAAACCAATCCTTAACCGCCTGAACCCAGATCTTGCACAGAAGATTGAGAACAACGTCTTCAACACTGCATTCCATCATTTCGTATATTACCTTGGATGCAGCAACATCATCCACACACAGGAAAAAGGATGCGACGTACTGATCTCTTCCGACGGAGTAAACTTTACAACACTCACCCGCAATGGTTTCGGCGATATCTATAACCACGGCGGACGTGCATTTATTCCGACAGACAACGGACTCTTCCTCGGTATGGCTAACCCGTTCTGGGGAACACAGCTCTGGAGAGTAACCGACGGATCAGAAAATCCGACACCGGATAAACCAGGTACGGATAAGCCAGGTACGGATAAACCAGGTACGGATAAACCAGGCACTGACAAACCAGGTACTGACAAACCAGGTACTGACAAGCCGGATACTGACAAACCGAGCACACCTGGAACAACAGATCCTTCCGGAACTAACAATGGTACAACCTCTGGTTCTACAGGTAACAACACATCCAATGGTCAGAACGGAGCAACTACTACAGCCTCTCCAAAGACTACTACCGCTAATCATGCAAATAAGAAGTCTACAAACGGCAAGGTAAAAACCGGTGATAACAATCACATGATTCTTTATACAGTTTCATTGGTTCTTTCACTTATGATCGCTGCAGGATGTATCTATACTATTATTAGTAAGAGACGTAAGAACAGATAGTATTTTGATTATTCGGCTATAAGGATACAGAGAACTTGCCACCGGCAACTTCTCTTGCATACTTTGGTATAATAAAAGCGCAGGGAAATGGCGTATGCCATTTTGCCTGCGCTTATGTTATGCATGCATCGATTCTTTAACAAAATCAATAACATCCAGATTCTTCTTCACAATATTAGGATCTCTCTCCATGTCGGAAATACTCATCCAATAATAGTGTCTGCCATTAACAACAAAGTTCTCCTTCTGCTCATCCTCCGGAAATACTTGAATCTTTATCTCGTACAATCTGTGATTATAGATCCTATTCTCCTGATGGCTTTCAGAATATTTCTCCTGTACTTTTGACGATATGTATCTGCAGTTTATCTGACTTTTATCCACATTCAGATCTGCCGACACCTTATTTATCACCGATTCCTCATCTGCTCTATCCACAGTCTTGTAATTCAAAAATAATTTACAATCCCACCGCTCATCGTAATATACAAGATACTTCTTTTCTGCGGAAGTGTCTGGAAACTGGATGGCGACTAATGAATGCTTGTGTTGGATTTTATCTAGTTTTTGTATGTCATTTAGTAATATATTGTGGTCATATTTGTTTTTATGCATTTCATATATATCCTTTATTATTTTAATTGCATATATGGTAAGCGCTATTCGTATGCAGGTGTCACCTTCAAATTCCTTATGCTCTATCTGCCTTTTTCTCCATCTATGTACGATTCTGCAAAGAATACTGTAAAACAAACTTCTTTGATCTTTTCCAAAGCTTCTCCATTTCTTACTTTATCCCGGAATCTATATTTAAAATGTCCTCCACCGTTACTTACATCATTCTCTTCATCTATTATTTTCACACCAGTATCATTTTTTATTTCCAACTGAACTTTCTTTATAGCTCCTGTCGCAGCTGCGTCAACTTCTATGGCATATCCGGCGTCAAAGAAGCCAGTCCAGTTATCACAAGGAATATATTCCATCAATGCCATCGCAAATTCTCCCATATCCCTCTTAGTTACATTGCTAATATCAACATCCATGTCAAAGCAATCTGCAAATGTTGCTATCCTTGCGACCTTTTCATCACCACAGGAGATAATTGGTTTTACCTTGGAAAATGGAGTATAATCCTTCAACAGATCAATCTCTTGTCTCTGAGCTACCGGCGCATCAAATCTTGTTTTTACCTTCGTTTTATTTGATTCATTTACAGACTCGGACGAGGTAATTTCAATATTCTTTTTCTGCGCAATAATCTTTATCTTATCTAAAAAATCGTCTCTTTTTTCTTCCCATTCATCTTCATTTATTGATCCAAGACCAAACTCCTCAATAATGCCGTTTCTAAATTCTCTGAGTCTCTGTTTTATATCCGGATCATCTAATTTAATACAGATCTGATTTTTATCAATACATCCGGCTAATTTGTCAAATGTAAAACCTGGCAATAATAATCCTGTCCATTTACACCTCATTACCCAAGCTGCACCCATTTCATTTAATGTTGCTACGCTGGAATAATAATTATCCGAAAAGGCGTACACGACGTGAAGGTCGCTCGTCTGAAATTGTTTGGCTAACCAGTCATATATGTTACATCTAACCCATATGAACCGCCTGCATAATATTGTGGTTTTGTGCTAACCAGTCATATATGTTACATCTAACCGGAATATAACATTGCGGAACGGAAGTACAAGTTATTTGATTCTTATGCACTCCTATTGCTACAAGCAAATCTACAAATGCTTTCATATATTCTGCATCTTTGCTGCTGTGTGAAATGAATAATTTGTGTGGTTTGTTTTTCATCTTTTTGTACCTTCCTTTCGGGATTTTATTGTCTTTGCTTCATATTTTTCCTATGGTATGTTGTATATATTTTTGTATCTATTCTTTTTCTCTTCAATGTTGGATTAATACTTTTTTCAATAATCCACATTTCCGTAGCTTTAAGAAATACTTATCCACATTCCATTCAAAGTTTTCGCTATATTTTCAATAGCTTCGATGTCTTTCATTTTCAATATTATTTCACGATTTTTTAATTATCAAATTTATTATATTTTTAATAATCTTTCTTAATGTAATAAATTCTTCTGATTTTCTAAAAAATATATAAAAAACTAAATTCGTAACTACACTACACAATACTATTTCTTCCATTACACGTGCTAGAATTCCACCTTTAATAAGTTTAAATGAAAGCCAACATCCACCCGCAGATATTAATAACACAATAATAAAATAAATATACTTTTTTAAATACTGTAATGGTGATTTATGAAATCCATGAATAAATATTGCATACGGATCATACCATAAATTTGTCATAGCTCGCGCTATAAATGTGGCAAATAAAATTCCAAACAATCCCCAATAGTGTCCTAATACTATTGAGAAAATAATATTAAGCACTCCTGTAATAATCTGCAAAAATCTTCCATATCTAAATAAGCCCATTGTATGTTTATACGTCCATACGGCATTCATCATCCCTACAGTATAAAAATTTAATGCTAATACAAATGGAATTTCTTTTGACAAAACGTATTTCTCGCCAAAGCACAATCTTACAACATCTGAAGAACAAAAAATAATTCCTAATGTCGCCCAGCCAAAAATCCAGAAATTCATTAAATTCATGAAGCTGAACATCTCATATTTTTTTTTCTCCGTTTCAGTTGCATTATGGTTTCCAATACTTGCAGTTAAACTATTAAAAATTTGACCTAATAAGGAATTTATTGTATTTGTTAACAATGTGTAATTTGATGCGACTCCAGTTGTAGCCAATCCCTTAAAAAAAGTAATTAATATATTATCAGTGCTATTAACTAATAATCCAGAAATCTTGTAATATGTAAGATCCTTTATATTTTTAAATAATGCCTTTTTTTCATCAACTGGCAACGGTTCAATATCTTTTGACATAATACATGGGAAACGCTTTGTTGCTATATGCGACACCCCAAAATTGTATGCCAATGTTCCTATCGTCTGAATAGTAAGATACACCAAATAATTATGCGTCGCTAATAATGCCACCATTTGCAAAATGCTTTGTAAAATAGTTACTATATAATTCGTTGCAACCACAATATAATTTTGTTGAGCAGCTATTAGCAACGAACTTCTATAACTATAGAAATATGTTATTACTGTGTTGAACAAATTAAAAATATACAATAAATAAATACTTTCAGAAATATTTGGCTGTTCCGTAATAATTATATTTAAAAACGGCATTAGACATATCCCTATTATCCCAATAACACAACCTATAACTTTATATGCCGTTCCATATACCTTTACCAATGATGCTATTTTTCTTTCATCATTTTCTGCTAATGGTTTATACAGTGCATAAACTATTGCACCGCCTATTCCTAGCTCTGCCAAAGAAAGCATTGTAAGAATATTTGTAAACAACCCGTTTACTCCTAAATAATCCGCTGCCAAACACTTTACAAACACCATTCTGCATATAAAACCAAGAATAGTATTTACAATATATCCCCCAACTCCTGCTATTATATTTAGTATCGAATATTCTGTACGTGAACGACTATCCATATTTTACCATCCTATTCCTAGTTGTCTTTAATTAAAAAGGTACCATTTATTCATAAGCAATTCATAAGATACAAAACTACTTTTCTCTAAAGACAATAACAATTTTTCCCATTTTCTTCCTAGTTTTGTCGCTTGTCCATTAAAATAATTATTAATCATCTCTTTTTCAATTATAAAAATAGCCTTTTTTATTTCTAAAGGTACGTTTTGCGTTCTTATCCAATTCAATCTAACCTGTTCTATAAAGTCGTCTATACTTGGCTTATATCCTCTTTTTACTGCTTCTTCAAAACAACTTTGGGTTATATATAACGTATCCATAACCTCTTTTTTCTTTACTGTATTTGCAGATATTCCTTTTGGATTATTTCGATAATAATAAACAATATTGGGAATTTTTATAATCTTCCGGCTTCCTGGAATTAATAAGGTACTTATTATTGTATCTTCATATAAATATCCCTTTGGAAAACATAAATCCACCCATTTTTCTGCTTTTATAATTTTTCCCCACGGATAACCATTTAACCTTGTTGACTTTGTTTTACAAATAAGATCTTTATGTATATCAGGTTTTATATTGTTATCAAATTCTATATATTCCCCTTCAACAATATCTGCATCTGTTTCAACACTTTTTCTCATCAAAACTTCAATCGCATTATCCATTAACATATCATCTGCATCTACAAACAATACACATTTACCTCGAATGTATTTCAATGCAATGTTTCTTGCCTCGGCCACACCTTCATTCTTTTTATTTATAATATACACATTTTCTTTTTTTGCATATTTATTTAAAATATTGGCCGATTCATCTGTTGATCCATCATTAACAAACACGACGCAATATGAATACCCCGTTTCCTGTACAAGCAACGATTTTATACAATCTTCCAAATATTCTGCAGCATTATATACTGGTACTATAATCATTAAATCATATTCGGGGTTAATTTCTATATCTTGCTTAAAACGGGGTGTGTGTTGATAATAAAAATCATGGATATCCTTTTGTGATTCTTTAATAGATTTTCTTTCCTTATATTTAAGACTCTTTTTATACTTTATATTAATAATTTTTTTATAAATATATCTCTTCACCATTGATACCTCTATTATCAAAATTTCCCCCCTTTAAATTGATTTTTCCATTTTTCAATTTCGTCCCATGGCATTTGTATATCTGTTTCAAAGTTTGACTCAATTTTTTCTTTAAGTAAATTTCCAATATTCTCTCTCAAAACAATCGGAAGTCCTGTGTCATTTGCAATATTTTTTGCTCTATTATCTATAGCAATAACAATTGTTCGATGCCTTTTTCCAATCGCTCTTATCCCAGCATGAAGTCTTGTGCCCACATAATCAATTTCTTTATGTTCTAGCAAAGAATCATAATTTTCAAGACCAAATGGAATCTTTACAATCTTAGAATCAATTCTCAATTCTTTATAATATTCTTCGTCTTCTATCCCTTGTGGCCAAAGATAAATCTTTTTATAACAAAGTAGAAGTATATCCAATAATTTTTGATCATTCTCTAAATCTCTATCATAATCAGTGAGTGTACATATTACTTCTTGTGCTTTTCTTTTTGGTATGTCTTGACATAACTCTTTTGTTATTCCCCACATTGTAGGACATCCTGTATTTATAACATTTGTTATCCCCATACTATTAAGCATTTGTTCCGAAAAACTATCTCTAACCGAATGAATATATTTCTTATGCAAAATAGTATGTAACAACATCTTTGTATAATAATCGTACTCTTGATTATTGCACTCAAATCCTACCCCCATAAGAATTGTATTATTATAAATTCGTACTTTTTTCTCCATTCTCCACAATCCATATGTCCGCATATGACCGGATAATGCATTTGTTCCACACAAAACTTTTATAGTCGCACCAGATAATTCACGAATTTCTTTATTCATCAATTTTCGATGTGTTGGCACATAAATTATATTTTCTTTTTTTATTAACGGAAAATATTTTTTACAATTTTCTACAATTATTTGATCTCCAGTATTGTCTCCATCATATGAAGGATCTAATAATACTATTTTTTTCTTATCACTCTTAAAAAAACTCGCCAAGATAAGTTCTTTATAATCTGGTACGACCTCTACTATTTTTATAATCCTCTTTTTCAACTTTTCTTTAGCCCTTAGTGGTAATTTAGTAAACATTTTTAATCCTGCATATTTTTGTAAAACACTTTCTATATAAAGGAATTTGTTTGTTCCACCCTTTCCCATCACTCTTTCTAATTTTTGCCTTCGTTTTATCTCTTTTTTAATTTTTTCATCTAACCAAGAAGCAGTAAAATGATGAATTGAAACTGTTCTATTCGATTCATGTATTTTCCCTGTTCTAAAATTTTTGGGACATAAAACGTCTGAAGCATATATCTTCATACTTCGTAAGTTTTGATCTTTATTTTCTTGTAACAATCCATACTCTTTTAATATTTGAGTCGTATAATGTGGCGATGCCAACATATTTAAAGTTCCATCTTCTTTATAAAAAGAAATATGTTCATACAAATCTCTCGCTTTTTTTATGATTTCATGATGAGGAACAGCTCCAAACCCCTGTCCGCAATTTACATAATATGTTTTTTCTCCTGTCTCTTCAAATCCCATAAATGCTTCTTGATCTAATAATTCATCAAAACTACGAATTATCTCTACATCCGTATCTAGATATATTCCTCCATACTCATATATAATATCTAGCCTTGCATAATCCGGAACAAATCCCCATTTTTTTGCTTCATACGCTTGCTTCATATATTTATTTTTTGTAAAATCATAATTCGATTCATTCCACTCTCGAATTTCATAATCTGGGCAAAATTTTTTCCAGCTTTCTATACAATATAATACAGACTTAGGTTTAGGAGCGTTTCCAACCCAACAGTAATGAATAATCTTAGGAATCATATCTTCCCCTTTCTTTTAATACCTTCACCGTTTAAAAAGGCTATATAGTCAAACTCATCTAAATATCTTCTCACTAGGAATTGTTTTTTGAAATATAAAAGCACACCAACACCATCTTTGTTCTCAAATCCAGGAATATAATAAGCAGATTTTATTTCTGGATACTGCTTATGTGTAAAAATCACTTTATTCTTATATGGCAATTTATCAAATTGCTGCATACTTTCATAGGTACAATTATCACCATCTATGCCCAATATAAACAAATTATCCCAATTGATTCTTTTTTTGCGCTCATCCCACTTAGCTACCGCCTCGTCAAAAGTTTTATAATGATTAAATCGGATTTCAATATCCCCTAGCTTTCCTGTTGGGAAATCAAATTTCTCATCATTATACGGTAAGATTGGTTGTTCCATATACCATTTTAGATTTTCTAACATTTTCACATAATCATTCATTTCGAAGCTCAAATTAATTGTCGGCGTTCTAAATTGAAGCCCCATATCATAATATATAAACTCTCCATTGCAATTTGAAGCAATAATTGTCGGCATTTTATTTTTCAATCTTCTTTTTTTTAATTCTTTGTATATTCTCCATTCAATTCTTTGTAATAAATTCATTTTTACTACCTTCTAGTATAATTTTGAGTGTATTCCTGGGAAATATCTCAATAATACTATCCTAACAATTTGTTTTATGTTAAATCTTGCTTTTTTATAATCAATTTGATTATACACCTGCCTATAGTATTCTCTTACCTTATGAAAATCATCTTTATTTAATTTATGATCTATATTTTTTTCAGCATTTGCTAACGCTGCATATAAGCTTAAGAATGCTTCATCCCCATATGGCTGTATATCTCTTTTGATTAAGAAATCCGCTCTCATATAAACAGCCTCAATAAAATCAAAATATCTATTTGAAAACTGCGAACGTCCTAAAATACTCCCTTTTCTGGATAGATACCAATATCCTGTTTTTCCTGTCAATACTACTTTATCAGCTTTATACAATAATTCATGATACACATACGTGTCTTCATAAAATTTTCCATATGGAAATGAGATATTTGCAAACAACTTTGCATCAAATAATTTATTACATACCGATGGCTGATTTAATGTATCAAACCTTCTTATCCCTTCCAACACTTCTTGATTATCTGTTGGATTATAAAATTCTTCTGTACACCCATCATCATAAAAACGCATAATATTACATATCGCTATTTCACTATGAGAAATAAGTATCGCTTGCATCATTTGTTCTAATGCTGTTCTCTCAAGGTAATCATCACTATCTATAAATGAAAGATATTTGCCAGTTGAAACCTGAATTCCTGCATTACGAGCATCTGACAACCCTCCATTTGTCTTATGTATAACTTTTATTCGATAATCTTGTTTCTTCAATTCATCGCAAAGAAATCCTGATTTATCTGTCGATCCATCGTCCACTAGTATAACTTCCAAATTTTTGTACGTTTGCTCTATAATGCTTTTTACACATTTTTCTAAATAATTTTCAACATTGAACACTGGTACAATTACTGAAATTTTATTTGCTTTCATATACTAATCCTCTCATATTTTAGCTAAGAGCTATAGGCCTATTTTTAAGAGGTTTCTTATTCTACACGTAAATGCTAAAGATATCTCCGCCATAGATACCCATATTTCTTGTTTTTCATGAATTCCTCTAAATTTTCTCTTTTTAAACTCATTTTCTCTTAATACTTTTTTACTATATTCAAGTACTTTTTGCACATCATCCTTAGTTCCTGTCCTATAAACTCTCTGAATCTGGTAAATACACGACATCACCAAACAATCATAACTCATTAAAGTGAGTCTTGGAAATTTTTCTTTAATGTATTGATGACGGTATCCTTTGGCTTCTATCGCTTGAATCCTATTCTCTGGTTTTAGCATGTGCATTACAGAGTTGTCCTGTTGTCTATATGCATATAATTTTTCATTACAATGAACTAATTGTTTTGCTCTTCCTATTACCTTATACATCCAAAATTCATCATCAATCTTTTTTCCTTCTGGAAAATACACATTTTTGATACAACTTCGACGGTATAATTTATTCCAAATAAGCTGACGAAAATAATGATCAGCAATATGTTCTCTCATTGCTTCTTCTGAAGAAAAAACTCTAGCCTGTACACTCTTTTCGTCTATAAATAATACATCATCTTCTTCAACAGAAATAAATTCACACTCCACAATATCTATGTCTTCTTCAAAATAGCTTAGTAAATTTTTAAACATATTTACCGACAAGTAATCGTCACTATCTACAAATGAAATGAACTCCCCCTGTGCCAGTTTAAGCGCTACATTTCTTGCTGCTCCAGCACCCGCATTTTTTTGATGAACTACCCTTATCCTAGAATCTAATGTTGCCCACTTATCACAAATAAGCCCACTTTTATCTGGTGAGCCATCATCTACTAGTATAATTTCTAAATTAGAATATGTTTGTGAAACTATACTTTTTATGCATTTATCCAAATATTTTTCAACTTTATATACCGGTATAATTATACTAATCATTGTATTCATTCTGTTTGACTTCCTTTAATCTAACGAATGTTTTTCGAACTTTCTCTCAGAGATTACCTAAGCAACTTTCTTGCCTTTATTTTAATAGTGCAAACCAATTCTGAGTTTTCACAGTATTCTTCTTTTAATCAAATCCTCGAATATATTATTGTTCCACATTTAATTTTCTCTGATTTTAACACTTGTCCAGCTTTTCTAGCCGCATCTCGATATACATCTTCATTTTTGCCAATAATCCTAGCATTATATCTTCTAGACCTCCTGGCAATCGAACCGTTATTCTTATTAACACTTCACAATCATGATTTTCACTGCTTGTATACATGCTATACTTTTCTTAAACATATTTATTTTTCAACAAAATTTTTGCATATATCCTATATAAGATCGGATACATTATTGGTACCTCACATATTAAATGTGCTAATAATTGTTGTTTCCTACTTAACAGGTAAAACCATTCCTTTTTTTCACAGATTAATTTTCTTATTTCATTTTTTTCTGATTTATATTTATTTTTCTTTTCTAAAACAATACTGTTATATACATTAATACATGTTCTAATATAGGCTTTTTGTGTCGGTAAAAACATTTCTTCTTTTGCTAGTGTTAAAATAATTTTCTTTACTCTAATCGGATCAAAAATCCTATATTCATTTAACTTTTCTCTAGATGCCGATGTGCTTCTTACAATATAATGATACAAGCATCTATCTTCAAATATTGATACTTTTGCATTTAAAAACAAAAGATAGTTCATTAATAAATCTTCATTGATTTTAATATCTTCATTCATTACCGTCGAATGTAACAAGCTGTGGAACAAGTTTTTATGAAAGAGCTTGTTACACAGGCCCGGTTCGACAAGCGAACCGTCCAACAGATCTTTTAGACCTGTTGTCCTGTCTTGTTGTACAAGACAGCCTGTGTTATGAAAATAATTCACTCTTCCATCTTCAAAAATCATTTGATATCCGCAGTGTGATATATCCGCATTATATCTCTTTGCATTATTTAACAGGATTTCGTACATATCTGATTCTATTTCATCATCGCCATCTACAAACCCTATCCATTCTCCCGTAGAACGCCTAACCCCTTTTAATCGGGCACTTGTAACACCACCATTTTCTTGATGTATTGGAATTACTCTATTGTCCTTATCTGCAATTTTTTGAATTATCTTCCAGCTTTCATCACTTGATCCATCATCAACTATTATTACCTCTATATTGGTATATGTTTGCTTTAACACACTTTCAGCAGTTCTTTTTATGTACTTTTCCAAATTATAAACTGGTATTATTATTGAAATCTTTTCATTCATATTATTACATTTCCTATAACGTCAATAACATATTCTCAACTTCTGCTACTGTTTTCTCCGTACTAAACATGTCTCCTCTTTTTTGCGCCTGTTTTCTGTAATGTCTCAACAATTCCGGCGACTTTACCAAACATCTTATTCCTTCATATAATGCTTCATCATTATTTTCTGTAACAATTCCATATTCATTATTTTCTCCCAGCATTTCTTTCATTCCAGAAACTTCAACAGTGCATACTGGTACTCCCAATATTAACGCTTCTGTCGTTGCTGTAGAAAATCCTTCTGCATAACTGGCACATACAAAAAGATCGCATCTACTAATATATTTATATGGATTTATTTGATATCCAAGGAATGTAACATTTTTTCCCAACCCATTAGCTTTTATATAATTTTGTAGGGTTTCTTTTTCAGGACCTTCTCCGAGTATATATGTATGTACCGAATAGTTTTCTGCTATCAGTTGCTTTGTTATACGAAGGATTCTATCAAAGCCTTTACTTTTTAATAACTTTCCAACGCCTACAATATTCACAGTATTTTCTTGATCTATATCAATAGTAATACTCTCTTCTGAAAGCCCACGTATTTTTTTACTTTCATTTGTATTATACAAGACTTGATATGACGCATCTATATTCAATATTTTTCGAAAATCCATTTCCACTGTTTTTGAAACGCTAACAATTTTGTGAAAACGCTTATAACATTTCACTGCTTCCTTCTGATTTCTAAATGATGCTATTGCCCGTTTCGTTGTATGCTGTTCAATGTGAATCCACGAAACCAACTTTACTGATTCATCTGTACATCCACTGATAATTCTTGCACATGGTCCTTCAAGATATGAAACTTCTATATCGTAATGAGCCTTGATAATTAACTTGTGTAATTGTTGCGGAGACAGTAATTTCATAATGTGAGAATTTCCGGGTATCATTTTCTTACACCATGTTTTGTAATGTATTTTATCTCCTAAAAATTGTCGATTCTCACCATGATCAAATAAAGTCATTACGGTTATATCGAATTTTGTATGATCCATATTATTAACAAGATTCACTAATACTTTTTCTGCTCCACCCTGACCAAGATCATGTATAAGGAACAATATTTTTTTCATATTTTCTCCATTCTTCAATAATACCTTCTCAATGAATACTGCGCTCTTAATTTTTATTATATACTATCGTAACAACGCATGTATATCACGTGCTAATTATTAATTGCTTTTTTTCTAATAATAGACGTTAATATACACCCCAATGGTGTACATAAAACGGTAAGTAATTTTCTTGGTGATTCAACAATATACTTTTTATTTCCTGCAATCAAACTACTAGAGCAATAATGTATGCAGTCCCGAATCAATCTCTTCTTACTGGTCGGATAAGTCATTGCCACCTTTCTCAAAAAAGCAAAACCTTTAGGATTTTTCAAATATTGCCGGAACATCGTATTGCTCGAGCCATCCGTTTGATATTCAACATCACATAACACATCATTCATCACAAAAAGCTTATATTTTTGATCAATTAATGTGTATTTATACACCAATCCAACATACTTTTCGCCTTCAAATACTGGATACTGTGGAACACTGTTGATAACATCTGTACGATAAACTAATTTTTTATCTCCCTCTCCACCAGATGCATAATAACCTCCAAGTGTGGTCTCTTTTAATCCATCCGGAAAGCCTTTTCCTATGATTCTTCCGGTATTCATGTCTGCATCCAGTCCTATCAAACCGGCATAATTTTTATTTCTTACTTTCAACCAAGCAGTTTTTATTTTTTTCACAGCTCCTTTTGCCATTCTATCATCAGAATCGATACATACATTTAATTCTGTATGTATATTCTCATACGCAACATTATGAGCTGTATGCATTCCACCATTTTTTTTATAAATATATTGTATTTCAAATCCATTTTCTTTTTTCTGCCACTCTTTTACCAGACTTGCAGTTTCATCAGTAGAACCATCATCTACAATCAGCCAAATAAATTCTTTACATTCTTGATCACACAAGCTTTCATAAGTTCTCGGCAATGTACTTGCTCTATTATAAGCCGGTGTAAAAACTGTTAAAAATATCATTTCTCTTCCCCTGTTTTTTTAATGTAAAAACATTCTAATTGTTTTGCAGCTACACTAATATCATATCCTGCATTTGCGATTTCTCTAATATGATTCTCATGCGTTTTTTCTGATTTCTGCAGTATATAATTTGCCCAATTTTCTACACTATCACTCAATCTCTTTCGTATTACCAGTCCTTTCGTAACTATACATTCTTTTGAAACTCTATCAGATATAATACACTGCATTCCTGATGCTTGCGCCTCAATCATGGTTACCGGTAATCCCTCATACAATGATGGAAATACAAAAACATCCATTGCCTGCATTAATCTATTAACATCGGAACGAATCCCTGTAAAAACAACATTGTCTGCAATTCCCATACTTTCTGCCTTTTCTTTAGCGGTAATAAGTCCATCACCTCCACCGACCAGAAGTAACTTTGAATCTGGTGATTTTTTTAGAATTTCTTTAAATATCTCCAATAAAAATATATGATTTTTAGCCGGTGTAAAATTTCCAACATGACCGATAACTATTTTTCCCAATAATCCCAACTCTTCACGAACGCTTTTATTCACCGTTGTAGTATAAAGATACTTCTCTGTATCTATCGCATTTCTTATGATTTGATATTTCTTTCCAGAAAACATCCAATCTCCCGCCTGTTTTCCACATGCAAAAAGATCTGTCGCAAATCGAGGAATCTTTTTCATATAATATAATTTTATTGGATATTTTATATTCTTTACAGCACTACTAGAATGGCTATGCGCAATTCGAACCGGAACTCCGCAATCTTTCGCACATTGCAACGCTACAGAACTCAGGCAGTCCTGATGTACATGTACAATCTTATATTCCGGATGAGTTCTAAAAAAGCGTCTCAATTCTGCTTTGTATCTTCTACTCCACGGCACAAGCCTTGATACGTGATAGATTCTTCCGCCTAAAGACTTTATTTCCTCGTCATAATCCGCTTCAAATTCTCTATGCACTAGGAAATCGAACTGTACTTTACTTCGATCTATATGACGATAATAATTCATAAGCATCGTCTCAAGACCTCCGCGCCCCATATATGTAACAACATGTAATACTCGAATCATTATTCTCCCTCTATCCCAAAAGATTATTAACACTATACAAATAGAATCCCAGATACCCCACTACCATTACAACATAAATCAATCTTGCTGATCGTTTGGTAAACATATGATCAATCTCCCATGGCAATAAGATATAACTATATAACGAGAAATAAATTGGAAGACGACCAATAAATATTCCACTTGTGAACATAGATACTATATAGAATCCAACAGATACGATTGACATATTCGTACACAGATTAATAACTTTATCATCTTCATTCCGTATAAATCTTAATCCTATTAAAGACAGTACCGATGGCACTGCATACACTAATACACGCAATGCATTCGTTCCATTATCATTCCAACTCTGCCAGTCAGACACAACATTTTTATATTGCGTCTCGGCTAACATAGAATCCAACACATTTGTAAACTGCCCAATACCAGCCACAATTGCAATAACTGCAACCATAAAAAGTAATGTCTTTTTATTCCATGCCTTTCCCTGTGCAATGAAGATAAATGGAATAACCAGTAAAGCGCTCTGATGCATCAATGAGGCAATCAGAATTAAAATAATTGCTTTTGCGTACTTCTTATCCAGTATAAATTTAATTCCTATGAACGTAATCGTAACCGCCAGAAACTGTCGGATACCATTGAACATCCATGAAATGTAATCCGTCGAAGCAATAAATAAGAAAAAGCTTACCAGATATCTGCTGGAATATTTACGATATACATATATCAGCACCCCCGCCTGAATCGCAGCTAATACTATAAAATATATATTAACGTGATTTCCTACAATACATTTGATGACCGCTGACACAAAATAGAAGCCTTTATCCTTCTTTACTGTTGCCATATAAGACGCCATACCACCTAAACTTACCGGCATTTCGGAAAAGCTTTTTTTGTATGCCCACGTATCGCCTATATTTTCTCTATATCCACACCATATAATCAACGGTAAGAATGTCACAACCGCCCACACCGGTCTCCACCGATATTCTTTTTTCCCACACACCGTCTCCACTCGTTTCACCGATGTCAACACAGACAGCATCGCCATCACGGCAACCCATCCGATTATCAATATATAATTCTTGTCCATATTCTTCTCCAAATAATTGATTGATATTGCAGGGATTCTCTTACCTGCTTCATGCGTTTTTCAACACTTAATTCTACCATATATTCCTTAATATTCCAATACAGCACGATAAGCATAACTCACCATTTGTACCGATATCTCGTAATTTATAACGTTTTTTCTTATTTACCTCTCATATTCCATTTCTACCCCTACAAGTTTTATATCACCTTCTTTTCCATTCATAACACTTCACGTTTTCTCATGTATCTCCTTTTTCTATTCTTTTCGTCATTTTAACCATATTATTCCAACTTTTCCTATTGCATTTGTGCATTTTATATGATATGTTGACTTTAACACATTTAGTGTTTACATGATGTAAGGAAGATAATTATCGTGTAACGCCCAACACACATTGGCATTACTGAAAGGAGGCCTATATGTTTAGAAAAAGTTATTGGAAAAAGAGATTTGCTCCTGTCCTGGCGGGCGCACTGGTAATTTCTTCATTACTGGTACCGCCTGGTCATGCATTCGCAGCCGATCCGGTTACTTCCGAAGAACAGACTGTAAGTCCTGAGACACCGGAAGTTAAGGACGTAACGGATTCCACAGATGCAGCGACCACCGGTGCGAACCTGACCACTCCCGATTCCGTTTCAGATTCTGTATCAGATTCTGTAGCCGCTACTTCTGCAACAGATGCTTCATCCGGTAAGGAAGCTGCTAAGCAGGACGTGAAAGAGACGAAGGAAGTAAAGGCAACTGACGATGCAGTTACCGATCCGATTCCGGACAAGACTCCTCACCTCGTATACGGTGACAAGAGTCTGGTTGACGAAGATGCTTTCGTCCTGCTGATCTTCGGCGACGGCTTCACTGCTTCCGAGCAGGATTCATTCTATACCAATGCTCAGAATACCGCGGATTATCTGATGGATACTTCTCCTTGGGATGAGTTCAAAGATACGATCAAGATCTACGCTCTCGGAGTTGTATCGAATGAATCGGGCGCAAAAGCAGACACAGCGATCAACCAGGAGCAGGCGAACGCAGACACACGCGATACCTACTTCGGATCTTCATTCTGGTCAGGCGGTATGCAGCGTCTTCTTACGATCAGTTCAGATGGATCTAAGAAAGCAAAGCAGTTATCAGATCAGTACCTTCCTGCAGCAGACTTTAATGTTGTGATCGTCAATGCTACTACATACGGCGGAAGCGGCGGAGATGTATGTGTTGCTTCTCTTAATAATGAATCACTCGAGATGATGCTTCACGAGCTTGGACACACCACTGCCAAACTTTCGGATGAATATTTCGCAGGTGCAAGCTATGCGGCCGAGATGCCGAATATGACAGCCGAGTCTGATCCGGCAAAGGTCCGCTGGTCACGCTTCATCGGTAAGAATGGTGTCGGTGTCTATGAATATGACAATGGCGGTAATGGATGGTACCGTCCACACCAGAATTGTAAGATGCGTTTCCTTGGCAAGCAGTATGCTTTCTGCGAAGTATGTAAAGAACAGATCCGCAAGACCTTCTGCCAGGATTCAAACGTAACGAAGTTATTCTTCCAGCCTTATGCAGACATGTTCTATGAGTCTGACACAGGCAAAGATATGCGTGAATATTTTATCCTCCGCAGAGGCAAGAATGAGATCACAGGCGACAAGCTCGGTGATGCTTTAACGCTTACTTACAAGGATGCGAACGGCAACGTAGTATCCGGTATTCCTGACAAAGCCGGAACCTATACCATCGAAGCTACATTTGCCGGAGACAGCACCTATGAGAAATGCAGTCAGACAGCTTCCTACACGATCGAATTACCGGACCTCATCACTCTCGATGTTCCGTCCAAGGTATACGACGGCAAACCTGCTGACCTTAATTATACCGTTAATTATGACAAAGACTATACGGTAAAAGCGCATTATAAAGGAACTGTTCCTTACGCCGCTGAGATCACTTATGACTATGACAGCGACGAAGCACCGGTAACTCCTGGCCGTTACAGCGTAACCCTTACCGCTTATGACAAAGCCACAGGAACTGCGATCAGCAGCAAGACCAAAGACTATGAGATCACCTTCAAGTCTACGACCCTTCAGAATAATGATACAGCCGATTATCCGGGTGCTATGCCTTATTACAACAATAAGACGATCGTATTCTCCGGAGAAGGTTACACAGCCGGCGATCAGTCTCAGTTTGAAGATGTTGCAAAAGACTTTGTGAAGTATTTCCGTTCTACAGAACCTTTCAAAGAAGCTGACACGTACTTTAACTATCACACGGTAGAGACCGTATCCAATGAATCCGGCATCGGTCAGAAAGCCAAAGATACTTACTACAAACTGACTTATGACAAGAATGGTAAGATTGTTCCGACAGACGAAAGTACCGCCGGTGCAATGTACATTGGTAATAATGTCATCACATCTTACTACAAAGCCAATATCGTTATTGTAAATGATAAGAATGTCAAGACAGGTACTACATTCAAGAACAAGCGTTTCACCATCTACACGACAGCAGATGAGGCCGGCATGCAGTTTGCGGCAAATGAACTGCGCAATTACTTCACTAACCACGAAGAAGGCTATACTCCTTCTACAGACGCCGAGAAAGATGCGGAAAGAACCGAATTCCTGAAAGCACTTTATTACACCTGGTATGGATCTGATTACGCTCCGGTATTAAGCCGTGCGTATGACGAGACATTTACGGAGAACGGATCTCCGATCGACCTTGCACCATATTTCCATACTTATGTATTGGGCAAAGAGGTAGAGGGCGTTGCTTATAAGATGACTTACTATGCAGATGATAACGGTGCTGTCGGAGAAGAACTTTCCGAAGTTCCTTCCAAGGCAGGTACTTATCATGCGAAAGCAGAGCTTGTCATGGACGATGTGTCCGCGTATGGCGAGCCTTGTAAGAAGGTTACTTTAGACGGTGAGACATATTCGCTTCCTCTGGCACGCGGATGGACCACTTACACGATCCAGGCCAAAGATGACCCGGAGAACCCGAATCCGGAGAATCCTGATCCGGAGAATCCTGACAAACCGGATCCTGGTACACCGGATGATCCGAAGAATCCTGGAAGCAATAATCCTGGACAGAATCTGAAGCCGAATCAGAACCTGAATAATAACAAGAATACAACCAAGAATATAAATATTAACAAATCAACCAACGGCAAAGCTGCTAACAAAGCTGCAGCCAGAACCGGCGATCAGTCACCGGTATGGATGTACACACTTCTTTCTCTGGCAGCACTTGCTGTGATCGCAGCTGTGATCTGTAAGAGAAGATTCCGTAGATAAGGTAGATAAAAAAGCTTAGATAAAAATCTTTAATAAAAATCTTTAATAAAAGGAAACTCCTTTCTGGCACCTGCCAAAAAGGAGTTTCCTTTTTACCGTCTTTGATTATATTATACTCTCTCGATTCCCTGTATCGTCTTCTTCACAACCTTATCCTTATCGAATTCCCGCGCCATCTTATCTCTGCCGCATACTCCCATTGCTTCGCGTTCTATACGGCTCATTTGGACGATCTTACTCATCTTACGGTACAGATCATTCCAGTCCTCTGCTTCACACAGAAGACCGCTCTTACCATCGTCTACGGCTTCCTTACAGCCCGGAATATTGCTGGTGATCACCGGCCGTCCGGTCGCTGCTGCCTCCAGAAGTACATTTGACATTCCTTCATGATAACTTGGGAGCACGACACAGTCGGCCATGGCATAATATGGTCTCGGATCTTCTTGGAATCCATGGAATACTGCGATCCCTGCATCCACCAGCTTATCAATCTTTTCTTTGTATTCGTCTTCAAAGAATCCTACCAGATCCAGAACGAACGGTACTTCTTTTCGCTGTAGTTCTTTCGCTGCATAGAACAGTTCGTCCATTCCTTTTTCCTTCATGATCCTTCCAAGATATAGGAAATGCACTTTGTCATTCTCCGGATATTTCTGATAAGTATAATACTTAAGATTTACTCCTGCCCCTTTAAGCAGACACATCTGTTCCCGACGGATGATCTGCTCCTGCAGGAACACCTTCGCATTTCCCTTATTTTCGAAATACACTGTCTTTGCCTTTTTTAAGGCTGTTTTATACATTCTTATAACGATTTCCCGAAGTCCCTTCTTCTGGAATGCAGTTCCGAGTCCCTGTACGTTGACACAATATGGGATCCGCATCTGTCGGCAGGCATATCCGGCATATACATTAGGCTTGATCGAATAGGTAACTACCATGTCCGGGTGATGTTCTTTTAATAACCGGCGGTAGGTCAGATACAGCTTCATATCCGTCTTCGGGTTGATCCCACGGCGGTCCACATCCGTCTCGATCATCGTACATCCCATTGCTTTAAAATCATCCTCATGCCCTACAAATGGTGTACTGATGATCACGTCGTAATCTTCCATAAGTTTCCCGATCAATTCTCTTCTGAACTGCCACAGCATATAAGAATGATTGGTGATAACCATAAGTTTCTTCTTGGCTCCGGTTCCGCCTTCTACGACTCCGTCACTTCGAAGCACGGAGAATACCGTTCCGATAAAGCAACGGATATCCATAAGCGGCCCCATCTTTTTTACATACTCGCCGTCCAGTCTGGCTTTGACAGGGATCTCAAGTTCATCTCTTCCGTTGATCTGTGCCCATCCGGTAAGTCCCGGTTTTACATCATTAGCTCCGTACTTGTCACGTTCTGCAATCAGGTCATCCTGATTCCACAGTGCCGGTCTCGGTCCGATCACGGCCATATCTCCTCTGGCAATATTCCAAAGCTGCGGAAGTTCATCCAGTGATGATTTCCGCAGGAAATGTCCTACTTTTGTTATGTACTGATCCGGGTTCTCCAGAAAGTGTGTCGGCTTATCGTGCGGCGTATCTGTGCGCATGGAGCGGAATTTGTACAGGTTAAAATATTCCTTATGGATTCCTACTCTTTTCTGCGAAAAAAAGACAGGAGCTGTAATCCCGTCTTCTTTCTTGATCGCCACAATAATTGCCAGATAGACGGGTGATAATACCACCAGACCGATCCCTCCAAGAGCTCTTCCTATTATGTTCTTAACCTTCATATATTTCCTTTGTCTGAAAGACAAATGATCCTCTTTGAACATATCTGTTATGCCTCCTGTATTCTCTGGTTCTATTGTGTTGATTTATTTAATTTTGGATGATAGGTCGGAACGATGCTTTCCACGATCAGACGCATATCATCGGTCTCATTCTGTGCTGCGCTCTCAAGGACTCTGAGTGCATGTGCGAGCTTGACTTCATCTACATCGATCGGATGTCCGATATGTATCAGCTTATTCGGTGTATCCGTCATACCTTCTTCGTCCATCAGAAGTTCTTCGTATAATTTTTCTCCCGGACGCAGTCCCGTGAATTCAATCTTGATATCCTGATCGACTTTATAGCCTGACAGCCGGATCATATTCCTTGCAAGATCAAGGATCTTTACCGGTTCTCCCATATCCAGGACGAAGATCTCTCCGCCTTTGGCATAGGCACCTGCCTGAAGTACCAGTGATACCGCTTCCGGAATCGTCATAAAGTAGCGGATGATCTCCGGATGTGTGACGGTTACCGGTCCTCCTTCTGCAATCTGTTTTTTAAATAACGGAATAACACTTCCGTTACTTCCAAGTACATTACCGAACCGCACTGCTACATATTCTGTGTCCGATTCTTTATTATAAGTCTGTATGATCATCTCACAGATTCTCTTGGAAGCTCCCATGATATTCGTTGGGTTGACAGCCTTATCTGTAGATATCTGTACAAATCTCTTAGCATTCCATTTATCTGCCATTCTGACCATATTATAAGTTCCGAGGACATTATTCTTGATAGCCTCGTTCGGGCTGCCCTCCATAAGCGGCACATGCTTATGTGCTGCCGCATGATAGATGATCTCCGGACGGTACTGTTCGAAGATACTGTTGATACGGTTCTCATCACGTACAGAACCGATCAGCACCACCAGGTCAAGCTTCGGCTGTTCCCTTAACAATTCCTGCTGGATATCATATGCATTGTTCTCATAGATGTCGAAGATGATCAGCTGCTTCGGGCTGTGCTTTGCGATCTGTCTGCATAATTCACTTCCGATCGAACCTCCGCCGCCGGTTACCATGATCACTCTTCCTGATACATAATCCATGACCTCGTTCAGATTGACATGGACTTCATCTCTTCCCAGAAGGTCATCAATATTCACCGGACGCAGTTTACTTGCCTTGACCTCTCCGTTGACCAGCTGATATACTCCCGGCAGGATCATAAGTTCACAGTTTGTATCCTGACAGATCTCCACGATTGGTCTGATCTTTGCTGCATTTGCCGATGGCATCGTCAGGATGATCTGCTGGACATTGTATTTCTTGACGCTTTTCTTGATACTGTTCCGATTACCGACAACCTTGACTCCCTTAATATATCTTCCGATCTTATACGGATCATCGTCTATGATACAGACAACCTTCTGATCCAGATATTTACTGTTCTGGATCTCTGTGATCAGACTTCTTCCGGCCTCTCCTCCGCCGATGATCATGACTTTCTTTCTCTTTGACCATGGGAATGTACGGTTCTGTCTGCGCAGACGTATCAGTCGGTAAGATACTCTTGTTGCCCCGATCAGGATCATCAGATAAATTGTATCCAGTACATACCAGCTTCTTGGCATAACGCTCCATGTAAATAAGATGATGACAATCTTCGCTACGGCCGCCACAAGACAGGCTGCGATCAGACTGAATACTTCTTCAATCCCTGCGTACTCCCATAAACTACTGTAGATACGGAAAAGTGAAAATATAATTAATGTTATGACTATGGTGAATGGTCCGTATTTATAGATTACTTTTAAGAATTCTTTCGGAATCTGGCTGAAATCGAACTCAAAACGTGTCAGTAATGCCAGAATTGATGCTGCGATAATACATATGATATCAAGTACGATAAGACCTATTCTTCTTATCAGTAATTGATAATTTATTTCCTTTTTTTTCATACCCATTTCCCTTTTGTTAATTATTCTCAATTAATAATTATAACATACTTTTTCGGCTCATAAAATGCCAGTTACTACAATCTGCCTCTTCTCATCTAATTTTCTTCTAATTCTGAAATGTTACAACAACGTCTTTCCCGTCTGCCACATTTTTAAACATACTCTTGATTACTTTCTTTGCATTCTTGTCGGATACATTGCAGACTTTATTTGTTATGTAGCGAATGATGTAGTGCAGATTCAGATGAATCTGCCACTGCGTATCCTTGCACTGCTGCTTGCTCAGCTGATGGCATCTATGGGAGTGGCATTATATATGGTCGCAGATATGGGAATCGCTCCATATGACAGTGTCGCAATTATAAATGCCTGCTTCAACGGCCCATTAATTCAATTTTTTAAAACAAAACTGGAGAGATTTTACAAGTAAAATCTACGGATTACAATTCTCCAATTCTTGCAAGGCTCATATCCAGAACGGATACGGGCCTTTCTTTTTCACCAGTAGCTTCATCCAAATCTTCACATTGAATAATGAACCCTTCTCTTTGGAAAAAAAAATCGGATATACAGCGATAGCCCCTTATATTTTCGGAAATCGGAAAATAAAACTCGTTCCGATACCTTCGATACTTTCGACGTGAATGGTTCCATTGTGGAGATTTACAATCCAACGCACCATAGAAAGGCCGAGTCCGGTACCGCCATTTTCTCTGGAACGGCTTTTGTCTATACGATAGAAACGCTCCCAGATTCTGTCCAGGTGTTCCTCACTTATTCCAATACCATCATCTTTCACTTCACCGACAATCTGGTCATTTTCGACCTTCAGGATAACATGGATATGTCCATTTATTTTTCCGTAATTGATGGCATTGGTTATTAAATTCATCATCATACGCAAAATCAA
>OLNT01000414.1_pt1 | contig 28506 bp, 26 predicted proteins | sample 1672641 | NCBI WGS metagenome assembly OLNT01 (sample SAMEA3136708, study PRJEB25190) | human gut metagenome
GAAGTGTGGTAACACATGGAGCTGACTGTTACTAATAGGTCGAGGGCATAACCAAGTAAGGTGGATAGGTAAGATGTTAAAAAGTTTCTTATATGCAGTTTTGAAGGTACATGTACCTAATATTCCTCGATAGCTCAGTGGTAGAGCATTCGGCTGTTAACCGAAGGGTCGTAGGTTCGAACCCTACTCGGGGAGCTAAAACCTGTAAGTATAATACTTACAGGTTTTTTTGTATAATAAGAAATTTACTTTCTTATTATATAAAACCCTATGCCAAGTTGTTAAAAACTTAGCATAATATTAACGTCTTTAAAGCTTCAAAAAACAACCACATTTATGTTAAAATAATTAAAAGATGCTGGGGCGAGTCCCAAGGTCGTTAAGCGAGTCTCAAGATCATTAAAATAGTGTTTGAAAAGGTATTTTATTAAAGGATACATATTAATTAATACATATTAAATATAGAAGAAAGGCGTTTATGGGATTACAATTATATCAAAAAAATTTACTGGAAAAACTAAAAGAGTCATTAGGAGCTGTGTTGCCGATCATAGGCATTGTGCTGGTGTTATGCTTTAGCATTGCGCCCATTCCAAACAGCGTCCTGATGACTTTTGTTGTTGGTGCGGTTCTCCTGATCATCGGAATGATGTTCTTTACACTTGGAGCAGAGATGGCGATGACTCCTATGGGAGAACGAATAGGAACGAAACTGACCAATACAAGAAAGATAAGTGTAGTGATAGTGCTGTGTTTTATCCTTGGCTTTATCATCACCATATCAGAACCGGATCTTCAAGTATTGGCTGAACAAGTTCCATCCATTCCCAATTACACGCTGATTATTGCAGTAGCAACAGGAGTTGGAATATTTCTTGTAGCCGCAGTACTTCGAATGTTATTTGGAATTCCACTGGCACATATGCTTTTAATTTTGTACCCGATCATATTCATTTTGGCAAGCATTGTTCCACAAGATTTTCTGACAGTGGCATTTGATTCGGGCGGAGTAACAACAGGACCTATGACAGTACCATTTATTATGGCGTTAGGAATCGGATTTTCAGCAGTTCGAAGTGATAAACATGCGGAAAATGATAGCTTTGGTCTGGTTGCATTGTGTTCAGTCGGACCAATTCTGGCAGTATTGCTGCTTGGCTTACTTTACCACCCAGGGGGAAGTGGATACGAACAGACAATGATTGTGAAGACCGATAATTCAGTAGAAATGTGGCAGCTTTTTCAAGAAGGGCTTCCTTATTATATAAAAGAAATGCTGATCTCTTTACTGCCAATTATTTTATTTTTCTTCATTTTTCAGATTGTATCATTACATCTTCACAAAAAGACGTTGGTAAAAATTATTATAGGAATCATTTATACATACATAGGTCTTGTACTTTTCCTAACAGGGGTAAATGTGGGATTTATGCCGGCAGGTAATTATCTGGGTCAAGTGATTGCGGGGCTTTCCTATCCATGGATCATCGTGCCGATTGGTATGCTGATCGGTTACTTTATCGTAAAAGCGGAACCAGCAGTATATGTATTAACGGAACAGGTAGAAGAACTGACTTCCGGAGCCATTTCCGCAAAAGCAATGGGAATGAGTCTGTCCATCGGAGTCGCATTCTCTCTGGGACTGGCAATGGTGCGGGTGCTTATCGGCATTTCGATTTTGTGGTTTCTGCTCCCAGGATACGCAGTAGCCCTTGGATTAACATTTTTCGTGCCCAAAATATTCACAGCAATCGCATTTGACTCAGGAGGCGTAGCATCCGGACCGATGACAGCAACATTTTTACTGCCATTTTCAATGGGAGCATGCGAGGCGCTAGGTGGAAATGTTGTGACAGATGCGTTTGGAGTGGTAGCTATGGTAGCAATGACGCCGCTTATAACAATTCAAATCCTTGGACTGATCTATCAGATTCAGGAACAGATGAAAGAAAAACAGGCAGCAAAAGATTACACAAGTATAAAAGTATGCATAGAAAATCTAGACAATGTAGACAATCAAGAAATCATTGAGTTGTAAACAGTCGAGTTGTAAACAGGGATAGAGATTTTTACAAGGCGCATATTAGTGAAGATGGAAAATGTTTAAGAAAATTAGAAAGTTCGGAGATAATTTATGAGTAGATTATATATGATAGTGACGATTACAGACCGGAACCGAAAGAAGAAATTTGAAGAATTTTATAAGAAAAATGAGCATATGGTTTTCTTTACAACATTGGGACGTGGAACCGCAAATAGTGAGATGTTGGACTATTTCGGATTGGAAGAATCAGAAAAGGTCGTAATTCTATCGGTGGTAACAGAAGAAACGTGGAAGAAACTAAGGCGGGAAATGATTGTAAAGATGCAGATCGATGTGCCGGGAACCGGAATTGCATTTATCGTGCCACTCAGCAGCATCGGCGGAGAAAAAACATTACATTTCCTGATACAGAGCGAGAAATTTGAACGGGAGGAGGAGTCCACTTTGAAAGAAACAGAATATGAATTATTAGTAGCAATTGCCAATCAGGGGTGCATCGACACCGTGATGGACGTGGCGAGAAGTGTAGGAGCCGGAGGCGGAACCGTGATCCATGCGAAAGGAACCGGCATGGAAACAGCAGAAAAATTTCTTGGCGTATCACTGGCGGCAGAAAAAGAAATCATATTGATCGTCACAAGAAAGAAACAGAAAAATGCAATCATGAAAGCCATGATGGAGCAGACAGGACTTGACAGCAAAGAAAAAACAATTATATTTTCCCTGCCGGTCACAAGCACAGTAGGACTTAGAATGTATATAGATGAAATGGATATGGATGAGGAAGAAAAAGACAGATAATTCGTGCGTAATGATATTCAATTTCAGTTATAATGAGAACAAAAATCAATAAGCCTGCTCAAGTGAGCAATAATTATCAATAAGGAAAAAGAAGTGGAAATGAAAAAACAAATGCGTTACAATTTAGTGAATTCAAAGTGATGATATAGTACTGAACCAAAAAGTACATATCACATATACTAACATCATATAAGAACCTAGAAGTAGAAAGAAAGGCAGGAGACAAAAGATGTCAAACATTTTAAAAGGCTTAAAAAAAGTAGATGGAAAGAAGACAGGAATCTTTGCAGCAGGAGTATTATTCGGAACTGCAGGAATCAAAGTTCTGTCCAGCAAGGACGCTAAAAAATTATACACAAACTGTACAGCAGCAGTTTTAAGAGCAAAAGAGTGTGTGCTTAAGACAGCAGCTACAATTCAGGAAAATGCAGAGGACGTATATGCAGAAGCACAGCAGATCAACGAAGACAGAGCAGCAAAAGAAGAGCAGGAGTACGCAGAGGCAGTAGCAGCAGAAGAGGCTGAAGAAGCAGAGGAAGCAGCAGAAGCTGATGAGACAGATTTTGCTGAAGAGACAGCCGAGTAAGAACGCAGATAAGACAGCAAAGTCAGACAGGTAAGTAAGACAGCTAAGTCAGACAGCAAAGTCAGACAGGTAAGTAAGACAGCTAAGTCAGACAGCAGGGTAGTTCAAGGAGAACTAGCATAAAAATTATTGTGATAATTATAAAAATGTAAGGAAAAATCAGGACACCTGTGGTTAAGACTGCAGGTGTCTTGACAAGTTGTAAGAGAATCAACAGCAAGCGAATCACAGCAAGAGAATCAACAGCAAGCGAACCACAGCAAGCGAACCACTGCGAGCGAATCACTGCGAGGTAAGCAGAGAAGGAAGAAAGCAGGGAAAGAAGGAAAATATACATGAAATTTGTAATCAAGCATGAGATTAAAGGCAGGATCCGTGCCCATGCTGTACAGTACAGAATGACATTTGAGCAGGCAGACCGGATGCAATATTATCTGGAATCCCAGGATATGATTACATCTGCAAAAGTACAGAACCGCACGGGAGACTTTACGATCTGTTACAAAGGCGACAGAGAGAAAGTAATCAAACTGCTTCAAACATTCCGTTATGAGGAAGTTGACATTCCGGAAAATTATGCACAGAATTCCGGACGCGAACTGAATCAGGAATATTGGGATAAGTTAGTTGAAACTGTAATCTATCATTATGGAAATAAATTATTTTTGCCATATTCGGTCAGAGCATGTATCACAGCAGTAAAATCTGTGAAATATCTTTGGATGGGTGTGCGTACACTGGCAAAAGGCAAGATTGAAGTTCCGGTACTGGATGCGACCGCAATCGGAGTATCTATGTTCCGCGGAGATATCGCAACTGCAGGATCCGTCATGTTCCTGCTTGGAATCGGCGAAATCCTGGAAGAGTGGACACACAAGAAATCCGTTGGTGACCTGGCAAGAAGCATGTCACTGAACATCAGCAAAGTATGGCTTGTCAGCGACGGTCAGGAAGTATTAGTACCATTTTCATCAGTAAAGAGCGGTGACCAGGTACGCATCCACATGGGAAATGTAATTCCATTTGACGGAACAGTTGTGGAAGGCGAGGCAATGGTCAACCAGGCGTCTTTGACTGGAGAGTCCGTGGCAGTACGCAAGATAGAAAATGGAGAAGTGTATGCCGGAACGGTTGTAGAAGAAGGCGAGCTTACTATACGTGTAAGAGAGGCAAATGGATCAAGTAAATTTGAGAAGATCGTGACGATGATCGAAGAATCCGAGAAACTCAAATCCGGACTGGAAAGCAAGGCAGAACATTTGGCGGATAAACTCGTTCCATACACATTGGCGGGAACAGGTCTTACCTATCTTCTTACAAGAAATGTAACAAAAGCACTGGCTGTATTGATGGTAGATTTTTCATGCGCACTGAAACTGGCCATGCCGATTTCCGTATTGTCTGCAATCCGTGAGGCAAGCAGCTACAACGTCACAGTTAAAGGCGGAAAATATCTGGAAGCAATGGCAGAAGCAGACACCATCGTATTTGACAAGACAGGAACACTGACAAAAGCACAGCCGACAGTCGTAGATGTCGTACCATTCTGCGATAAGACACCAGACGAATTGCTGAGAATCGGCGCCTGCCTGGAAGAACATTTTCCACACTCCATGGCAAAAGCAGTTGTAAATGCAGCACAGGACAAAGGGCTTATCCATGAAGAGTTCCACTCAAAAGTAGAGTACATCGTGGCACACGGCATTTCCTCCAAAATCAATGATCAAAAAGTTGTCGTTGGAAGCTATCATTTCGTATTCGAAGATGAAGAGAGCCAGATCCCAGAAGGAATGGCAGAAAAATTCCAAGAACTGCCATCCGAATACTCACATTTGTACATGGCAATCGAAGGAAAACTGGCAGCAGTCATCTGCATCGAAGACCCGCTGAGAGAAGAAGCACCACAGATTATCAAAAATCTGAAGGCAACAGGCATCAGCAAAGTAGTCATGATGACCGGAGACAGCGACCGCACCGCAAAAGCAATCGCCAAACGAGTAGGCGTGGACGTATATTACTCGGAAGTATTGCCGGAAGACAAGGCAAACTTCGTAGAGCAGGAAAAAGCCGCCGGACGAAAAGTCATCATGATCGGAGACGGAATCAACGATTCACCGGCACTGTCCGCAGCAGACATCGGAATCGCAATCAGCGACGGCGCAGAGATCGCCCGCGAGATCGCAGACGTGACCATGAGCGGCGACGACTTGAGCGAGATCGTAACACTGAAGCTGATCAGTAATAAATTAATGAAACGAATTCACAAAAATTACCGCAACATCGTAGGATTCAACACCGCCCTCATCATACTTGGCGTCACCGGAATCCTACAGCCAACCGTATCAGCACTACTTCATAACACATCAACCCTGTACATCAGCCTGAAAAGCATGGAGAACCTGCTGGAAGAAGAAACAGAAGCGAGAGAATGTATATAGGTAGAAAAGCGCCAGTTCAGAAAGAATTGGCGTTTTCTTCGTATGTTAAAAGTGCGTAAAAGAACAAATTGTACAAAAACATTCCACAATTCCAAAAAGGGACAGGTTAGAAAATCCGGAAACCCAAATAAAAAAGAAAAGTAAAAATACACACAATTCAAAAGGGACAGGTAGAAGTCTGTTTGGGGACGGGGTTTTTTCAAAAAAACCCCGTCCCCAAACAGAAATTGACACCCTTTGTCTATTGCAAATATTGTCAAAACATGGTAGTCTTAATCAGTAATAAAAGGTAGTCAAGAAATAAGACTAATTAAATACTATTTTTGCAGTGCATGAAATAGTGATAACGCAGATTGATAATTTTTCCACCTTGTGTACAAGTCAAAAGTATCAGGTGGTATTTGTGCTGTAAAAAATAAGTGAAATTTATATACAATACATATACAGGAGTAGAGATGAAAAAGATAGATATGCACTGTCACATACTACCTGGTATAGATGATGGATCTGCAAATCCGAAAGAGACATTAGCGATGCTACGCATGGCATTGAATCAGGACTTTGTAGGTATGATCGTAACGCCACATGGCTCAGTCCGTAATGCATCCGTAGAACGAGTGCAGGAGATTCGAACATTGTGTAAGAAGTTCAGAATTCAGGCATATCAACGACTTGGAGTCAGGCTTCCGGTATTTCCGGGACAGGAAATTATGTATTCGGTAGATACAAGACAGTTACTAAAAGAAGGAAAGCTTCTGACGCTGGCAGACAGCAGATATGTATTATTGGAATTCCTCCCGGGGACAGCTTACTCTAAGATATTCAGCGCAGTGCGCCAGATGCAGATGGCAGGTTATGTCCCAATTTTGGCACATGTAGAAAGGTATCATGTGTTAAGAGAAGAAGGCAGACTGGAAGAGCTGGCTGATACAGGAGCAAGAATCCAGATGAATTACAGCTCTATAGATGGAGGATGGAATAATAATACAGCACAGTGGTGTAAGCGACAACTGAAAGATGGTCTGGTCCATTACCTGGGAACAGATATGCACAATAGCGGAGAACGCAGTCCACAGACAGAACACGTTGAGAAGTGGCTGAACAAGAATCTGTCTGAAGATTATGTATGGGCATTGATACAAGGCAATGCAAGAAGAATATTAGATGACCGCGGATCACACAAGCCTAAAACATAAATTGTTTCAAAATTTTTTACAATTCAAAAAGGGACAGGTTAGAAATAAAAGAAACCCTAGAAAATGGGAGGGTAAAAATACACACAATTCAAAGAGGGACAGGTAGAAGTCCAATTGGGGACGGGGTTTTTTTGAAAAACCCCCGTCCCCAACCGTCCCCCAAGAAAGGAAATCAGATTAATGGGAAAGAATTACGACAATGATGAGATGGAAATTGACTTACTGGAGCTCTTTTATGTGCTCAAGTCGAAGATACTGGCAATCCTGGGAGTGGGACTGCTGTTCGGCTGTATTGCGTGTGCATATGCCGGATTCTTAGTGAAGCCGCTGTACACATCTTCTTCCATGATGCTTGTACTGACCAAGGAGACGACGCTTAGTTCTCTGGCGGATCTACAGATGGGCTCACAGCTTACCAAGGACTATTCCATCTTGATCACAAGCCGTCCGGTGCTTACGGATGTTATCGACCAGTTAGATCTGGACATGGACTATAAGCAGCTGAAGAATATGATCACAGTTACGAACCAGGACGATACGCGTATTCTGCAGTTGTCTGTGGAGTATTCTGATGCCAAGCAGGCGAAGGAGATTGTAGACAAGCTGTCAGAGGTTGCTTCTGAGTATATCGGAGACAAGATGGAGGTTACACCGCCTAAGATCATTGAAAAAGGTGAGGTTCCGACTTCCAGATCGAATACAGGCGTGGCGAAGATGGCAGTGATGGGTGTGCTGGCAGGTATGATCCTGTGCGCAGGTGTGATTGTTATCCGCACGATCATGGACGATACGATTAAGTCTGAAGAAGATATAGAAAAATATCTGGGATTATCTACACTGAGTGTAATTCCGGACAGAAAGGATTATATTAATGGATCAGGAAAGAAGAAGTCAAAGAGAAATGATGCAGGAAAACGAAAAGCAAGCTAGAACTACATATACAAATGCGCAGGCAAAAGCGGCAATGTCCCGCCGTGACAATAAGGCATCTAAGCTTCGGGTGGAGCTGACGGATCCTCGTAAATCAAATTACTTTTACGAGGAGGCGTTAAAGACGCTGAGAACAAATATCCAGTTTGCAGGAGCGGATATTAAGACGATTCTTGTGACAAGCTGTTTTCCGAATGAGGGAAAGAGTGATGTTGTCTTCCAGCTCGCAAAGGAAATGGGTATGGCCGGTAAGAAGACGGTGCTTCTGGATGCGGATATCCGAAAATCTGTCCTTGTGCAGAGATATCTCGTGGATAGTGACGTGAAGGGACTGTCCCAGTACTTAAGCGGACAGGCACCGGTGCGCGATATTTTATATGGAACAAATTATGAAAATATGGACGTGATCTTTGCAGGACCGATGGCTCCGAATCCATCAGAACTTCTGAATGGCAAAGTATTTGCGAAGTTGATGATCGAATTGAAGCAGAGATATGATTACGTCCTAATCGATACACCTCCTATGGCAAATGTGGTGGATGCTGCTATTGTTGGCAAGGTGTGTGATGGAGCAATTCTGCTGATCGAGAGTGGATTTGTAGGATACCGTGCAGCGCAGAAAGCAATCAAGCAGTTGGAAAAGAGTGGAACACATATGCTTGGAGCTGTGCTGAATAAGGTTGATGCAAGAAAAGAAAAATATTATTCCTATTACAGTTATGGAAGTAAGTATGGTTATGGCTATGACCAGAATCATGAAAATGCGTAGGAAAGGGATGTAAAGAACAGTATGAAGAAAAGAAAGACGAACCCGAAGGTTCAGAATACTCTGCTGTTGATTGCATGTATCGTATTATTCCTGATATTAGGTTCGCTTTTATTTTTCAATCATAAGAAAGAAGCTGCAAATAGCAGTGAGTTAAAGAAAGCGGCGCAGGAAGAGATTCAGAAGGAGAAATCAGATCAGACATGGACAGAGGACCAGAACAGCGAGAACCAGACAGACGAGAACCAGACAGACGAGAATCAGAACAGCGAAGATCAGACAGACGAGAACCAGACAGACGAGAATCAGGCAGGCGAGAATCAGACAGACGGGAACTAGAAAGGCGAGAATCATCAGGGAAACGCCACGGAAGATTCACAGCAGTTATTATCGCAGGCGCAGCTGTACTTGCAGTGGCAGGTCTGGGATATGCAGGTATCCAAAAAAAGAAAGCAGCAGAAGCGGCAAGTGCGAAAGCAACCGCGGAAGCAGATGATTCCAACACCGTCACCTGGCAGGGAAAGACTTACAAATACAATCAAAATCTCAGTAACTACTTATTACTTGGAGTAGACAAGCGTACACCGGCAGAGACAAGAGTCGGAAAAGCCGATGCAGGACAGGCAGATGCCTTATTCCTGTTGTCGCTGAACCGTAAGACAAAGGAAATGACACTGATCTCGATTCCGAGAGATACGATGACAGATGTGGAAAGCTTTGACCTGGAAGGGAAAAGCCTTGGAAAATCCAAAGACCACATCAGCCTCTCCTATGGATATGGAGACGGCGGTGCCGAGAGCTGCAAACTCACACAGGAAGCAGTGTCCAATCTCTTCTATGGACTTCCGATTCAGGGTTATCTTGCTATGAACTTAGACGGGATTCCAGAGCTTTCAAAAAGCGTAGGAGGTCTGACAGTGACTGTGCCAAATAACAGTCTGGAGTATAAATATCCGGAATTTGCCGAAGGTGCAGAAGTAACACTGACCGAAGAAAATACAGAAGTTTTCTTAAGAAGCAGAGATGTAGATGAAAGCCAGAGCGCCATCTACCGGATGGAACGTCAGAAAGCATTCTTAGATGCGTTTTCAAAAAAGGCAAAAGAATGCTATGAGCAAAATGCAAAATTTGCAGCAGATTTGTTCGTGGCAATCAAACCATATACCGTCACAAATATCAGCGAAGACCGTCTGATGAAGTTGTTCCAGACAGCAGACGAAGGAGACGGCTATACAGAATGGACTGTTCCGGGAGAAGGAACACAAGGTCTTTCCTACGATGAATACCACGTAGATGACGATGCTCTGTATGCAAAGATTATGGAGACGTTCTATCAAGAAATAAAATAGATGAAAAAACAAACAAATGAGCAATAAGACGTAAGGGGCTATAGAATCATGAAGAAACGATACGTCGTAGCAGGGATACTGGCAGCAGCCGGACTGATCTGCGGAGGAATTGCATATTACCAATATTATCAGGATGCCCATGCAGGGCAGGAATATGAAAAAATAAAAGAAAAAGTCGTGACAGAAGAACCAAAAAAACCAGAAGAGACACAAAAAAGTACCGTTGAGATACCAATCGACTTCCAGACATTACAGAACATGAATCCAGATATATATGCATGGATTAAAGTACCGGGAACCGTCATCGACTATCCAATCGTACAGAGCGGGACAGATAACAGCTATTATCTGAACCATAGTGTGGAACATGATGAGAACAAAGCCGGAGCAATCTTTACCGAGGATTACAATACGAAGACCTTCGAAGATTCGAACACCGTGGTCTACGGACACGGCATGGCAAATGGCTCCATGTTTGACGGTCTGCATCAATATATGGACCGGGATTTCTTTGATCAGAACAAAGAAGTCATCATCTACATGCCGGACAAGATTTTGCACTACCGGATCTTTGCAGCATACCTGTATGACAACCGGCATCTGCTGCAAAGCTTTAACTTTGATAACAAAGACATTTACCAGGCTTACCTGGATATGGTATTCGGTATCCGGGATATGAAGTCGAATATTGATACAGCAGCGAGTGTGACTGCAGATGACAAGATCATCACACTATCTACCTGCTATGCAGGTATGGACAACCGTAGATATCTGGTACAAGCCGTACTAGTATCTATAGAACAATAATTAGGAAAAGGAGGTAAGGACCAATGAAGAAGAAACTGATCAGCCTGGCTATGCTGGTAACAGTATTTGCAATGCAGGTTGTAGGTGTATCCGCTGCAAGTAAGACAGCAACAATGGCTGTAGTCGGAAATTCCAAAGGATATTATGAAGTAGATGCTATGGATCAGGAAGAACTGGACACAGTCGCAGCAGCTGACAAGACAACAGCAGATCTGATCAAAGACATCAATGCCGGAACTAAGACACTGGAAGATCTTGCAAAGGCAGAATCCAGTATTGCATCAGAGATTGAAGGAAAATCACTGGTAACAGCATTTATGGATCTTAGAAAGATCGGAGATGTAAGCAAAACTGCAGATGGAAAATACCAGGTAACATTATCTGTACCTGCACTTACAAAAGGAATGACAGACGTAAAAGTACTTCACTTCAGTACAGAGCGTAAAGTATGGGAGGTTATCACACCATCTAACGTAGACCTGGACAATAAAGAGATTACTTTTGAATTACAGGATCTGTCACCAATCGCAATTATTGCGAAAGTTGATGCTTCACAGGCAGTGACAAATACAACAGGAACATCACCAAAAACAGGTGTTGATTCCACAAACACAGTGCCATTCGCTGGCGCAGCAGTCGTTCTTTTAGGAGCGGCAGCAGTTGTAGCATTCAGAAAAAAGAATGCTTAATTGAAAATGTTAGGGCTTAGGGGAGCTGAAGTATGAAAATTATACGTCAGCTTCTCTTGGGCTTGAGAAATGAATGACATAAACGAGACAATGAAAATGAATACACACAAACAAATTGTTTGTATTATATAAATAGTTATAAGAACTGAGATTTAGTTATAGTGAGGATTTAGGAAATGAAAAAAATTCCATTTGCAGTTGTAAAAATGGTAAATATCGTGTTGCTGATGATTCCGTTCGTAATATGTTGGACATTATATTACGAACCGAGAACCACAACAGTCGGATCAAAGCAGGTTAGCGTACTTGTTATGATAATATTCTTTTTAATTTGTTATTATTTTGGACAAAGATTGGATTGCTTTCGCGTATCCATCTTACAGATTCGAGATGTTATATTTGGTGAAGTACTGGCAACCATGATTACGGATATTATTATGTATATCCTGATTTGGATGTTATCTATCCATTTACCGAATCTGATTCCGGGACTTATTACCTGGGGTGGGCAGTGCGTTATAGGAGTAATATGGGCATATGTTATGCATCAAAGTTATTTTTCTACACATCCTCCGCTTCGTACAATCGTGATATATGACGAACGAATGGGAATGGAAAATCTTATTCATACATATGGACTTGAAAAGAGATTTAATATCAAGACGGTTTATCCAGTGGAAAGTATTATGGATAAGCTGGAAGTAATGGAAGAATTTGATGCCGCATTTTTGTGTGGGATACATTCTCGCGAAAGAAATATCATATTAAAACATTGTATCAGTCATAAAATCAAACTTTTTATGATTCCGAGAATTGCAGATGTTATGATGCGTGGATCGGAACAGATACATATGTTACACTTACCAATTTTGAAAACTCAGAGATATAAGCCATCGATAGAATATCAAATCATTAAAAGAACGATGGATATTGTAGTATCGGGAATAGCAACAATTGTATTATCTCCATTATTCCTAATTACGGCAATTGCTGTGAAGTCAGATGGAGGTCCGGCATTTTATAAGCAAAAGAGACTTACAAAAGATGGAAAAGTATTTGAAATTTTAAAATTCCGCAGTATGCGAGTAGATGCTGAAAAATACAGTGGAGCAGTTCTGTCAGCAGGAGAAAATGATCCAAGAATTACAAAGGTTGGACGCATTATTCGTGCATGCAGATTAGATGAACTTCCACAGCTCCTAAATATCTTAAAAGGTGATATGAGTCTGGTGGGACCTCGTCCGGAGAGACCGGAACTTCAAAAAGAGATTGAAAAAGAAGTGCCGGAATTCGGACTTCGTCTTCAGGCAAAGGCAGGACTTACTGGTTATGCTCAGGTATATGGAAAGTATAATACTACTTTCTATGACAAGTTATTGATGGATCTTATGTATATCTCCAAACCAAGCATCTTGGAAGACCTTACGATTATGCTTGCGACAGTGAAGATACTGACAAGCAAGGAGAGTACAGAAGGTGTTGGAGAAGAGAAAAATGCACTAGAACTTAGAGATGAAAAAAAGCGCAGTTAATATATAGTTGTAAAATGTGAGTGATTATAAATATGGATAATTATATGGGATATTCAGTTCTGATGTCGGTTTATTATAAAGAAAAGCCTGAATATTTAAAACAATCAATAGAAAGCATACAAATGCAAACTCTTCCTACAGATAATTTTGTATTGGTTTGCGATGGACCGCTGACTCAAGAGTTAAATGATGTGATTGCGGAAAAGGAACAAGAAATGCAACATGTTTTGAATGTTATTAGGCTGAAAAAAAATGGTGGTCTTGGGAATGCGTTGAACGAAGGAATAAAATATTGTCAAAATGAATTGGTTGCAAGAATGGATAGTGATGATATTGCGTACCCGAATCGATGCGAAAAGCAGGTTGATGTTTTTAATACAAGACCAGAGGTGAGTGTTTGTTCTGGGATTGTGGAGGAATTTTCAACGTCTTATGAAATCGTAGATTCAAAAAGGATTCCGCCAGAAAAACAGGAAGAGATTATTGAATTTGCTAAAAAACGTAATCCATTTAATCATCCGTGCGTAATGTATAAAAAATCAGCAGTTGAGGCGGTTGGTTCATATCAGGATTTTTATTTACTTGAGGATTATTATCTTTGGCTTAGATTATTAATGGCTGGATATCAGGGATATAATATTCAAGAACCATTACTTCATATGAGAGCTGGCAAAGATATGTATTTAAGAAGAGCAGGCTGGAGATATGCAGTAGCACAAGCAAAATTAGTTAAATTTATGAAAGAACATAAATTCATTGGAAGTTTTCAATATATTAAAAGTTGCATAGTTCGTGGAGGCTCAGCAATGGCTCCAAATTGGTTGAGAAGGTTTATGTTTGAAAGACTATTAAGAAAAAAGGTATGAGAGAATTATGATGAAAAAAGATAGAAATCAATTTGTAGATATCATGCGTGGCATTGCCATGTTACTAGTTGTTTTGGGACATACTATGACTGGATGTACAGTGGATTCACAACAAAGTCTTCTTTTTAATATAGTTTGGTCACTTCAAATGCCATTATTTATTTTGATAAGTGGGTATGTTACAAAATATAGTTGCACAATTTGGAATGTAAAAGGATTATTTAAATATATAAAACGGCGAACAGTAGCATATATGCTTCCGTGGTTTGTATGGAGCTTTTTGATTCGTGGAATTGTATTTGGGCAAAAAGGGTTTTTAGATATTAAATCACTTATATGGAATATGGATTCAGGATATTGGTTTCTTGCAACTATTTGGAGCATTAGCATGATTTTTGGGGTGGCTTCTTACGTTGCAGAATTAGTAGGGAAAGATAATAATCTGAAAAAACAGATGACATTGTTAATCGTATATATATTAGGAATGGTTGTATTAGCTTCCATAGGTATTTTATTAGGAATGTCTTTTTTTGCAATAAAATTAACGTTATATTATATGCCGTTTTATTATTTGGGATATTTATATGGACAATATGATGCAAGAATATTAGATTGTGAAAAAGGAAAAAGAATAGTGGAGTTTGTAATAGCAAGCAGCTTTATTATATGGTTATTTGTTATTCTTAGAATTTCAATTTATGAAATGCCAGATAATGGTTTTGCAATTATTATGAGGGCAGGCATTTCTTTAGCAGGTTGCATAGCAATAAGTGGACTTAGCAAAGGATTATTTACAAATAAATCTGATTTTTTCAGGGGGGGGCTCAGCTGGATCGGTGCACATTCTCTGGAAATTTATTGTACGCACTACCTATTATTATGCCTGGTAAAAACAAAAAACAATTATCACATATGCAGCTTGATGGGGAAAAATCTAATTTTAATAAATTATGTGATGACAGTGATATTAACAATACTGGTTGTAAAAGTCATAAACAGCAACAGATGTTTTGCATTTTTATTGATGGGAAAGAAAAAATAAAAATTTTTTTCTTTGGGCTGGGAAAAGAAGTTTGGAAATATACATGATTCATGGATTACTTCTTAATATTCTAAAGCCTCATAGGGAAGTTGCATTTAGTAGTATTGAAGGATATTTTTTAACTTTTGGTAATTTTATTATAACGATTGGATTATGTGCAATTGTTATAGAATTACTTAAGCAAAATGTATTTTTAAAGAAACTTTTAAGTATTAAATAACGAAAATAAAGGAGAAAAAACAATATGCATTCTAGAGTGCTAATTGTCGGAACAGTACCGTATAATACGAAATCTACATCAAGAGCCTTTGATGCGTATTTTCATTATTGGGAAAAGAATAATATTGCACAAATTTTCTCTAATACAAAGAAACCGTGTAAAGGACATTGTGAAACACTTTTTCAAATTACTGATCAACGAATTTTGAAAAGATGGTTAGGAAAAAGAATAGATACAGGTTTAATATTTCAGTATGAAGAGCTTGATAATGAATGGAAAGATAATGATTTGGAAGTTGGTGATGCTAAAGTAGAGGCAGCTTATAAATTTGGAAGAAAACACACGCCTTTTACACATTTGTTGCGTGGCGTGCTTTGGCGAAAAAAATTTTGGTGTACAGAAAAGTTGAATAAATGGCTTGAAGAGTTTGATCCTCAATGTGTTTTTCTGGCATTCTCGGATGATTATTTTATACCGGAGATAGCAATGTATGTTGCAGAAAAATTCGATATCCCGATTGTTTCTTGTATAGGCGATGATTATTATTTTAATGTAGAAAAAACGCTGAATCCGATTTATCATCTATACAAATCAACGTATAAACGATTAATTGATAAAGTTTTATCATGGCCAGGAAGTGCAATCTATATTAGTGACAAGATAAAAGAAAAATACAATTCGGAATTTAAACTTGATGGAGAAACAGTATATTTGACTTCAACGGTTCCAAGAAAAGAATTTAAGTTGATTAATAAAGAAAAACCGGTGATAACATATTTTGGAAATATTGGAATGGGAAGAAACAATTCGCTAAATGATATTGGGTATGCTCTTGGAAAAATAAATCCAAGCTACAAATTAGAAGTTTATTCGAATGAAAAAGATGAAAGAATTTATTCTGTATTTGATAAAAATGTAAATATTGAATATAAAGGATCTGTTCCTTATACACAGGTACAGCAACGTATGGCTGAAAGCGATATTACTGTAATTGTTGAAGGATTTGAAGAAAAAGATATTAACCTTTCTAGATATTCTTTATCTACAAAGGCAGCAGATGCATTAGCCAGTGGAGCGGCAATTCTTACGTATGGTTCGATGGAAAGTGGCATTATTGACTATATGAAGTCAACAAATGCATCGATGGTTTGTACAGATAAAAGTGAATTGATAACATCAATAAAAAAACTGATAGAAGATCCAAAACTCCAACGCGATTATTATGAGCAAGCAATAGTGATGACTAAAGAACATCATAATCTCCAGGCAAGTTGTAAATCATCAGAACAAGTCATTGAAAAAGCAATAAGACATATGAAAAAAATGGAGAATAGTTAGTTATGGACAATAATTTTTCAATTATTATTTCAACGTGTGATAAATTTTCTGATTTGTGGGACGCACATGTACAACTGTTGAACCAGAATTGGGCTGATAGAAATGTGGAAACATTTTTACTAACAGATAAGCCTACAGATAGAAAATTTAAAAATATTACAGTGGTTGCAGCCGGAGAAGGCACAGAAATTACAGAGCGTCTTCAAACTGTAATGCCAATGATTAAAACAGAATATGTGCTTTTTACCTTAGATGACTATTTTTTGACTGAAAAAATTTCAACAGAGGCTATTAAGGAAGACATTTCGATAATGGAGAAACAGAGAATAGATTATTTGCGATTATTTGTCATGACTAGGAAGAGTCTTAAGAATAGAAAAGCAAAAGAAGTAGAGCCTGGAATTTTTGTGCTAGATAATAATGCAGGTGACTATATCGTGAGCCTGTATGCAGGCATATGGAAAAAGAACTTTATGGAGAAAACACTGAAAAAAAAGATGAATGCCTGGCAGTACGAAGTGGCTTTAACTCAAATGGCACGTGAATTGAGTGCGCGGTGTGCAGATAGCCGTCGTGGGGAATTCCCTATCCTTGATGTAATTAGAAAAGGGAAAGTACTTACAAAGGCTGAAAAATATTTTCAGAGCAATCCTGTTTACAAAGGAAATAGAGAAATAATGAAAGTTCGCGATGAATGGATGCTTACGTTCCGTACATGGTTACGAGAGTGGTTGCCAAAGCCATTATTTAAAACTGCTAAAGCAATTATGCGACGAAGGGGTTATACATTTTTTAGTGATGGACAATAGAGGAAATTGTAATGCGGATAGTACAAATTAACGGAGGTGCTAAAGGAAGCACTGGAAAAATAATGATGGGAATTGCAGATATTGCAAAATTACAAGGACATGAAGTAATGTGCGCATCACCTATTACTTCGACAAATCGTGATGCGGGAAAAAATTGTGGGTATTATAGAATTGGAAATTATTATAGTAGACGTTTTAACGTTGCACTTGCACGGATGACAGGATTTAATGGCTGTTTTGCATGGATAGAAACTTATAGACTATTAAAGAAAATTGATAAATTCAGTCCTGATATTATTCATTTACATAATTTGCATGATTCGTACATCAATTTACCAATGCTATTTAATTATATAAAAAAAATTGACATTCCAGTAGTATGGACTCTCCATGATTGCTGGGCTTTTACTGGACAATGTCCACATTTTACTTTGGCAAAATGTGATAAATGGAAAACAGGGTGCTATGATTGCCCACAATATAGAGAATATCCAGCATCACTTTATGATAACACAAAAAAAATGTGGAAATTAAAGAAAAAATGGTTCACAGGGGTAAAGCATATGACGATTGTTACTCCATCAAAATGGTTGGCTGAATTAGCGAAAGAATCATATTTAAAAAAGTATCCAATAAAAGTAATTAACAATGGCATTAATTTAAAGATATTTAAACCAACAACTGGAAATTTTAAAGAACGTTATAAAATATCTGAAGATAAAAATATTATTTTGAGTGTATCTTTTGAATGGGGATATCGAAAAGGACTTGATTGTATTATAAGATTGGCAGAAATGTTGGGAGAAAATTATCAAGTTGTTGTAGTTGGAACAGATGATAAGGTAGATAAACAACTCCCTAACAATATATTATCAATTCATAGAACTCAAAATCAAAAAGAATTAGCAGAAATTTATAGTGTTGCTAACGTGTTTGTTAATCCAACGAGGGAAGAAGTATTAGGAATGGTCAATATTGAATCGCTAGCTTGTGGAACTCCTGTTGTGATGTTTCAAACAGGAGGAAGCCCTGAGTGTGTTGATGAAAAAAGTGGAATAGTTATAGAAAAAAATAAAACAGAAGCAATGTTCAAAACAATTATTCAAATATGCGAACAAAAATTATTCGATGAAAAAGATTGTGTAACGAGAGCAAAAAAGTTTGATGAATCAAAAAAATATCATGAATATATAGAATTATATTTAAGCAGTGTAGAGAGGTAGATAATGCAATTAGAAAAAGGAATTGTTGGTAAAATAGTATGGGGATTATTATTTTTATTTTCACTCAATCTATTTAATCAGAGCAGTTTGATCTTAATGTTATTATTTGGATTTATAGTGATAATGGATAAAGGAAAAATATATTATTGTTCGAAAGATAGTATGTTTTATTTATTAATAATTTTTGCTGTAACATTTTTCCTTTTTGCAGCACAAAATGGAATAAGCACTGGAATATCAGCTTTTGGATGCCCGATGTCATATTATATTGGAAAACGTATGATAACTAAACAAAATGAATTACAAATAAAATCAATAGCGATACTATTGGTTACAGGAATGACTTGTCATGCTTTTGTTAATTTCTTTTATGAATTGATACGTTTTGGTGGAATAAATTCGAGTGGTACTCATTACGATTTTTTTAGTTTAGGTGCCGTAACATCTGCAACGGGTGCTGCAACGTATTTGACTTTGTTTGCTGGTGTTATCTTTTATATAATTTTAGAAAGTGATTCGTTAAAAAAATGGATAATAGGATTAATAATGATTGTCATTGCATTTGCGTATGATATGATTTTGGGAGGTAGATCCTTTTTCGCTTTAACAGCGGCGGCATTTGTGATTAGTATGATTATATATGTACTATATCAAGAAACAACAAAAGAAAAACTTGTAGCTTTTCGAAAAATGTTATTAGTGTTTATTGTATTATTTGTTGTTGGAATGATAGTTTATACAGTTTATAAGGAAGAAATAACAAATATATTTGAATCAACATATTTATTTCATAGAATATCATATGCCAATATAGCAGAATCACAGGATTTATTTTCCTTTTTTAAAACGACTGATAGAGGTGATGTAAGAAATCAATATATCAAATTGATGTGGGACTATCCTTTCGGAGGAAGAAAAATTCTTGCTAAAGTAGGGTTATATGCTCATGAACTTTGGCTTGACATATTTGATTCTGCTGGAATTGTTCCGTATATATTAATGTGGGTGATTTCTATACAAATTACGGTAAATAATATTCAGTATGTGTTATGCCGTCAGACAACTTTGAAAAACCGCGTGCTAATTGTTGGAATAACCGTAGCTGTAACTGTGCAGTTCTTTTTTGAGCCAATTTTGACCGGTTGTCGAGCACTTTTATTTTCTTATTTTTTGATTTGTGGGATGGTAAAAAGACAAATGAAATTTTTTAAGGAGGAAGTATGAAAATCATATATGTTTCTAATTTTATGAATCATCATCAATTGCCTTTTTCGATGGCTTTGTTGAATCAAAAAGACATTGAGTATACATTTATTAGTTTAGAATCTATTCCAGAAGAACGACTTAATATGGGATATGAAGACATGAACCATAAGTATTCTTTTGTACTTTGTGCTTATGACTCTGCAAAAAATATGAAGATCGCAGAAAAATTAATAGATGAAGCAGATGTGGCAATATATGGCTCATGCCCAGATAAAATGATTTTAAGGCGAACGAAAAGAGGTAAATTAAGTTTCAAATTTAGTGAAAGGTATTTTAAAGAAGGAACGGGTATTTTGAGATTACCACATAACTGGGCTAGTGCATGGAAACATTTAAAGCCATTTGAAAAAGGTCCTTTATATTTTTGCTGTAGTAGTGCATATACGGCTGCTGATCTAAATCGATATACAAATTTTAGGAACAGGGCTTTTAAATGGGGATATTTTCCAGAAACGAAAAAATATAATATTGAAACATTGATGAGCCAAAAATCATCGTGTAAGACAGGGAATAATCAACCAGCAGTTTCTATTTTGTGGGTAGGAAGACTTATAAAATGGAAACATCCAGAAGCAGCGATAGAATTAGCAGTAGCTTTGAAGAAAAAGGGGTATTCATTTAAAATTACAATAATTGGTAATGGTGAATTAGAAGAACAACTCAGGATAATGATTGAAGAAAAAAAAGTATCAGATTATGTGGAGTTAATTGGTGCAATTGCTTCATCAAAAGTTCGAACCTATATGGAAAAAGCAGACATATTTCTTTTTACAAGTGATTTCAATGAGGGTTGGGGAGCAGTTTTGAATGAAGCAATGAATAGTGCATGTGCGGTTGTTGCAAGTCATGCGATAGGGGCTGTTCCATTTTTGGTAAGAGATGGAGAAAATGGATTTATATATGAGAATGGAAACCGAAAGCATTTTGAAGAAAAAGTATGTCTATTGTTAGACAACCCTGAACTTCGAAAAAGAATGGGAAGAAAAGCATACAAAACAATTGTAGATTTGTGGAATTCAGAGATTGCGGCAAATCGTTTTGTTGAATTAGTAAGAGAATTAAAGAATGAAAATTCAGGGGATAATATGTTTGATGATGGTCCATGCAGCAAAGCAGAAATATTAGATAATAGGTGGTATCATATAGATGAAAATTAAGGAAAAATTGCATTTGAAAGGAATCCATCGAGTAATCAATTTATTTTTTATTAATTATGTATTTAGAGGAACAAAACCATTTGTTTGTGAGATTAAACGCAAATTACTTAGTGGAATAGGTTGTACGGTTGGTGAAGGTACGACTATTGTTGGACCTATTGAATGTAAAGGAACTATTTTGATTGGAAAAAACTGCTGGATTGGAAAAAACTGCAAAATAAATGGTAATGGAACAGTAAAAGTAGGTGACAATTGTGATTTGGGACCAGAAGTTACTTTTCAGACTGGAGGACATGTAATCGGCGATGCTAATCGGAGAGCAGGACTTGGTGAAATATACCATCAAACTGTTGAAGACGGGACTTGGATAGGAGGAAGAAGCACAATATGTAATAATGTTACGATAGGAAAAGGGTGTGTTATAGCAGCATGTGCTTGTGTTGTGAATGATATACCTGAGAATACATTGGTTGGTGGAGTACCAGCAAAAAGCATTAGGAGATTGGACTAAAAATGAAGATAAAGAACTTGTTAAATAGTAAGGTAACACGAAACGCAAGTTGGATTATAGCAGGACGAGTATATCATATGGTATTAGCATTTGTTGTAGGACTTCTTACAGCTAGATACTTAGGTCCAAATAATTATGGACTTATTAATTATGCGGCAACATATACCTCATTTTTTGCATCATTTTGTACTTTAGGAATTAATTCTGTAATTGTGAAAAATTTTGTGGATCATCCAGATGAAGAAGGAGAAACAGTAGGTTCTGCCATTATTTTGAGAACTATATCTAGTGTCCTTTCGGTTGTGATGATGATGTGTATTACATTTATAGCTGATAATGGGGAGAAAACTACTAATATTGTTGTATTCCTTTGCGGTATAGGGGTTATTTTTCAAGTAATGGATACACTAGATTATTGGTTCCAATCAAGACTTGAATCTAAGTATTCGGCATTTGCTACAGTGATTTCATATACTGTAGTTTCAATTTATAAGGTTTGGTTGCTTGTGACAGGAAAAAGCGTTGAATGGTTTGCTGTGTCAACATCAATTGATTATTTAGTAGTTGCAATTATTCTACTTATTGTCTATAAAAAACGTAACGGGCCGAGATTTAGCTGTTCTATGAGAAAGGCCAAAGAGCTTTTCAAGAGTAGTTATCATTTTATATTAGCAGGTTTAATGGTGTCAATTTATGGCAGTACTGATAAATTTATGCTTAAACAATTGTTGAATGAAGCAGAAGTAGGGTATTATTCAACAGCAGTTTCATTGTGCAATACATGGGTTTTCTTATTGACAGCAATTATTGATTCATTATATCCAGTGATTTTGCAATCGTTTAACAATAAAGAATTGTTTGAACGCAAAAATAAACAGTTATATTCTATAGTTTTTTATATTTCAGTAAGTGTTTCGATTTTGTTTTCGGTTTTAGCAACCCCTGTTGTTAGGATCTTATATGGGAAAGCATATATAGCAGCAGCGGCACCATTGAGAATTATTACATGGTATACGGCATTTTCATATTTAGGGGTGGCAAGAAACGCATGGATTGTATCATATAACAAGCAGAACTATCTGAAATATCTTTATATTGGAGCAGCAATAACGAATGTAGTATTAAACGTTATTATGATTCCGTTATGGGGAGCATCGGGAGCAGCATTTGCTTCTTTATTGACACAGATTAGTACGATTTTAGTTTTTCCAGCACTTATAAAAGATTTGCGACCTAATGTAAAATTAATGGTGGACGCGATTCTGTTAAAAAAAGTATTTTAATAAAATTTATTAGGAGGAAATAAAAATGTCAGCATTTGATAACGCAACTTTAATGATTACAGGAGGAACAGGATCTTTTGGTTCTACTGTTCTGAAACATTTTTTGGATTCTGATTTGAAGGAGATTCGTATTTTTTCACGAGATGAGAAAAAACAGGATGATATGCGCCATGAGTTACAGGCAAAGCATCCAGAGCAGGCTAAGAAGGTAAAATTTTATATTGGAGATGTACGTAACCCGCAGTCAGTAAAAGACGCTATGCCGGGAGTTGATTATATTTTCCATGCAGCAGCTTTGAAGCAGGTACCATCTTGTGAATTTTTCCCGATGCAGGCAGTACAGACCAATGTAATCGGAACAGATAATGTATTACATGCAGCGATTGATGCAGGAGTAAAGAGAGTTGTCTGCTTATCCACTGATAAAGCAGCATATCCAATCAATGCAATGGGAATTTCAAAAGCTATGATGGAGCATGTCATTTATGCCAATGCCCGTGTAGCAGCAGAGCGTGGTGGGACAACCATTTGCTGTACACGTTATGGTAATGTAATGTGCAGTCGTGGTAGTGTTATTCCGCTTTTTATTGATCAGATTAAATCTGGGAACCCGATTACCATTACAGATCCGAATATGACTCGTTTCTTAATGAATTTGGATGAGGCAGTAGATTTGGTTATGTTTGCATTCCAGCATGCGAATCCGGGAGATCTGTTTATCCAGAAAGCAGATGCATCTACAATCGGAGATTTGGCAAAAGCAGTTCAGCAGTTATTTGGTGACACAGGTACTAATATTATTGGAACTCGTCATGGAGAGAAACTGTTTGAGACTCTTATGACAAGAGAAGAGCGTTTAAGAAGTGAAGACATGGGACATTATTTCCGTGTGGCAGCAGATAACCGCGACTTGAATTATGACAAGTTTGTAGTAAAAGGTGAGGTACATACTATGTCAGATGAGTCCTACACAAGTCATAATACAGAACGTTTAGACGTAGAAGGAACAGTGAAGAAGATTTTAACGACAGATTATGTTCAGGAGGCACTGAAAGAACTTCAGCGTTAATAGAATGGCAGAGAGAGAAAGACTTTTATTGGTCGGCTCTGGTGGATTTGGACGAGTAGTATCAGAGCTTGCCAGAGAGACATATGATTGCGCATTTGTAGATGATGGATTTGAAGTTGGAACAGTAATCTGTGATATTCCAGTTGCAGGACACATTTCTGATTTAGAGAAACTTTACGAGTCATATCATTTACTGGTTGTTACAATCGGGAATAATAAATTAAGACAACACATTTACCAGCAGGCTATGGAGATTGGATATACATTTCCGAATCTTATTTCTCCGAGCGCATATGTCAGCCCTTATTCCAAGATGGGGTGGGGTTGTGTATTATTGAATAATTCTCTGATTCAGAATGGAGCAACAGTAGGGAATGGTGTATTGCTGAATCCAGGGGTAGAAGTTCATCATGATAGCTCTGTAGAAGATTATGCTTTAATTTATACCAACTCTGTTGTAAGAACTTATGCAAAGGTTGGAAAAAGAGTCCGGATAGGAAGCAACGTGACTGTCAGCAACGAAGTGATCGTTGGTGATGATGCAGATATTCAGAATGGAGAGACATTATTTTAATTAAAGAGATATTGCACCAGATTCAGTATAGTGCAAGCATGAATATAACTGAAAAAGAACTGATGTTTCTAATATTGGTAAGTTGTATTGTCTGGAAATTAAGAAAAAAGAAACCGTGTATTAGTGTGATATATAGTATTTTTTTGATTATATATATTACGCTAATACGACGAGCTCCGGGATATATTGAACCGGTTCGATTTCATATAGGTGAATGGAAAGAAGCCGGATTTTGGGTAGGAGGAATATTAAATATTCTGTTATATGTCCCGTTTGGATATACTTGCTATAGATATATAACTGGAATGCGAAAGGTAGAAAAGGAACAGTATGTCATGAGGAATATCGTGCTGGCAGGGGCGTGTTTGTCGATAGCATGTGAAATGACACAGTATATTACAAAACGAGGCTGTGCAGATATCAATGATGTGCTGTTTAATATTTTAGGTATTATTGTAGGAGTGGCGTTGGCTTTTAAAGTAAGAGGAAGCAAGTATTAGAATTTGTTTTCTCTTAGTTTGTGGAGGCAGCACACAGGCAAAAAGCAAGGATTGTACAAAAAAGAGAAAAAGTAACTATAAGGATAATGAAATTAGTCATACGGTAAAGGCTCCTTTCTGTAAAAGGCTTTTAATATATTTATATGCAGAAGGATGAAAAATAATGATAACTAAAGGGGGTCAGACCCCATAAAAAAACTATAAACAAGAGTGAAGTTATATTGATGGGAGAGATATTGAAATGGTTGAACATAATTTTAAATGGAAAAATGATGGCCGCACGAAAGTGATGATTGGTTGCGGAACACGTCCGGAGATTATCCGTCTTGCTGCGGTAATCAAAAGATGTAGAGAATATTTTGATTGTTGTGTTGTATATTACAATCAGAACTGGGACAGAAATTTGAGTACTGTATTCTGGGAAGACTTCGAACTGAAGAATACGTTTGGTGAGTTCGGACCAGATATCCTGGTTCCGGTTGTTGGAGAGAATCTTGGAGTGACTTGTGGTAATATTTTAGGAAGATCTTTTGAACTTCTTTCTGAGCTGCAGCCAGATGGATATCTTGTGTTGGGAGATACAAACTCTTGTTTATCAGCAATTTCTGCAAAGAGATTACATATCCCGCTTTTCCATATGGAAGCAGGAAACAGATGTAAAGATGAGTGTCTTCCGGAGGAAACAAATAGACGTATTGTAGATGTTATTTCCGATGTGAATTTATGTTATTCAGAGTTTGCGCGTAAATACCTTGCAGATACAGGACTTCCAAAAGAGAGAACATATATGACCGGTTCTCCTATGGCAGAAGTGCTTCACATGAATCTGGAAAAGATTCAGAAGAGCGATGTTTTGGACAGACTTGGACTTGAAAAGGATAAATACATTTTGCTTTCTGCGCATCGTGAGGAAAATATTGATTCAGAGAAGAATTTTTTAAGTCTTTTTACTGCCATCAATGCGCTTGCACAGAAGTATGACATGCCGATTCTCTATTCTTGTCATCCAAGATCCAAGAATCGTCTGGAAAAGAGTGGATTCAAGCTTGATCCAAGAGTAAGAGTTAATGAACCGCTTGGTTTTAATGATTATAATAAGCTTCAGATGAATGCATTAGCAATTGTATCTGATTCAGGTACATTGCCGGAAGAAAGCTCATTTTATCTTTCAATCGGACATCCGATTGCTGCTGTATGTATCCGTACATCAACAGAGAGACCGGAAGCATTGGAAGCTGGAGATTTCATCTTAGCTGGTATTACAACAAAAGAACTGTTAAATGCTACAGATATGGCGATTGAGATGAAGCAGAAAGGTGTGCTTGGTAAACCTTGTCCGGATTATGTTGATGAAACAGTATCAATGAAAGTTGTCCGCATCATTCAGGGATATGTAAATGTAGTCAACAAGATGGTTTGGAGAAAAGATCAGTAAGATATAAATTTAATGACGGGCAGGTGCTTATGTTGAAACTGCACCGAGCTCGTCATTTTTAGAATTGGAGGTAGTGATATTATGAATATACTTGTTACCGGTGCAAAAGGAATGGTTGGAACTGCACTTGTTAATAATTTGAAGAACATCAGAGATGGGAAAAACAGAACGAGAAATATTGAAATCAACGAGATTTATGAATATGATTTAGACAGTACAGAAGCAGAACTGGATGAATACTGTGCGAAAGCAGATTTCGTATTTAACCTTGCAGGTGTAAACCGCCCGGAAAATTCAGAAGATTTTATGAAAGGCAATTTTGGATTTGCATCACAACTTCTTGATACATTAAAAAAACACAATAATAAGGCAGGAATTATGCTTTCTTCTTCAGTTCAGGCAACACTTGCAGGACGGTTTGGCAATAGTGAATATGGAAGAAGCAAGAAGGCCGGAGAAGAATTGTTCTTTGAATATGGAAAAGAGACAGGAACACCGGTATATGTATACCGTTTTGTAAATCTGATGGGACACAGCCGTCCAAAATACAACTCCGCAATCTCAACATTTTGCTGGGCTGTGGCAAATGACGAAGAATTTACAGTAAACGACAGAAGCACAGAGCTGGAAGTGCTGTATATTGATGACCTTGTAGAAGGAATGTTTGATCTTCTTGAAGGAAAAGAGCAGCATTGCGAATTTGATGGTGTTGAGACTGTATTAGATGAGAATGGTCGTTATTGCTGTGTACCAGTTACACATAAAGCTACATTAGGTGAAATCGTAGACCTATTAGAAGAATTCAAGTCACAGCCGATCTCCTTAATGATGCCAAAATGCCCGGACGGATCATTTGCAAAGAAACTTTTCAGCCTTTACTTAACCTATTTACCAACTGATAAATTCAAATATGCTATGAAGATGAATTGTGATGATAGAGGATCATTTACAGAATTGGTACATACAGTTGACTGCGGACAGGTAAGCATCAATATCAGCAAACCGGGAATCACAAAAGGACAGCACTGGCATAACTCCAAATGGGAACAGTTCATCGTAGTACATGGACATGGACTGATTCAGGAACGTAACATCAATACAGGAGAAACAGTAGAATTTGAAGTCTCAGGAGATAAGATTGAGGCAATTTATATGATCCCGGGATGGACGCACAATATCATCAATTTATCAGAGACAGAAGATTTGGTAACAGTAATGACCTGTAACGAGGTATTTGATCCAGGACATCCAGATACATTCTTTGAACCAGTGTAGACTGGAGGGGTCAGACCCCATTAAGAAAATCTTAAGGCCATGATATTATTCAGGAGGGTTTCGCTAGCTATGTTTTATTCAGAAAGAATTTGTGTGAGTATAGAATTTGAAGAGAAGGGGAAGAGTCATTGAAGGTAGCATTGAATGATAAATGTTGATGATGAACTTTTATGTATAGATGATGAATATTCAGAAAAAGAAATTTTTCTGGAATATGGTGTTGTAAGTTTAATGTTTTATGATCCTACGCCATATACCAAATTGATTGTTGCCATAAATAATGAAAGAGACAAGTATGATGGGGTGCAAGAGCGAAAGCATTTTATTCCTTTATTGTTGTTGACTTCTTAAATTAGCATAATACTGATCTATTTGCCTGTCTCTGGAATGTTCTGTATGTATACTGTCATTAGTTTACAGAAAGAAAAAGGTCCCAGACATAGGACCAAGATTTACATTGGAATAGAAAGTGATTGATGAAAGAACAATTCCCTTTTGAGCAGAATTGTGATTTCCATGTAACGGAAATGTGATAGGTTTCATCCTAGATTATTCAATTTTATATTGAATAATCTAGAAGTATTGTGAAGTAAGAGTAGAGGAATTGTCTATAATGGTTGATAAATAAGATAATAAAGGTTGGTAAGCTGTAATGGATAATTTTGAAATTGATTTAAGGATGATATATAAAGAATATGGATTAAAGATTAAAAACCCTCAATATGAAAATAAGACATGGAATATAAAGAAAGAGCTGATGATATGGTTAAATATATTCTATAGAAAACATCGAGAAAAGT
>OLNT01000419.1_pt1 | contig 28279 bp, 27 predicted proteins | sample 1672641 | NCBI WGS metagenome assembly OLNT01 (sample SAMEA3136708, study PRJEB25190) | human gut metagenome
ACACCTCCATGCCGCTCAGCGTGATGTCCGCATCGGGCGCATGCGACTCCGTCACGGAGTTTTGCCCGGCAAGCGTCAGCACCAGGTCGCCCTCGGCGCCGATGGCCTCGCCCGCGTAGCCGTTAAGCTCCAGGTGGTCGGCATCGGTCCAGGCCCAGCCGGGGCCCGACACGCCCGGCTCGTAGTACGTCGCGCCCGCGATGACCAGGCTCTCCGCGCCCGCGGCATAAGAAGGCCCGCCCAGCAAAGCGCATAGGCAGGCCATGGCAACAATCGCAATGTAATGACGGCTGGTGTAGGACTTTGCAGCAAACATACCCGCTCCGATCTTCGCAGGAGCCAATAGAATGTGCACCAGAAAATGCCCTGGTAGCAGCAGCTATTAGTTTAGCGAGATCGATGCGGGGGCAAAGAGAAATCGCGTGGGCAGTGTCCACAATTAGGTGTAAATCGTTTTGCCAGTCGGTGAAAGGAGGAATCGGCTTACGAATGCGCTACGAGAAGGAGGGACCCAACACGATGATTGTGACGAGCAGTACGCCGGTTCAGCAGTTCCTTACCACGGAACAGCTTCATGTCGAGGACCCTATGCCCAAAGAGGGACACGAGCCCGTCGGTCAGGATGCATTCGGAGGTCAACATGGCGCAGCCTGCACTGTTGTCGGTACCTGACGGTACCCATGTCGCGCCTTGCGGCGTCCCCGTTGACAGACATCGCAAACATCCAAGGTCGGAAAACGTTCGCAATCGTCTGGATCATACAGAGGCAAGTGTTGAGACTCGCTATCTTTGACGTTCGCTATGATTCCAGCTCCCCCGGCCCAACGTTATCCATTCCAGCCTCCTACAACAATCCACCGCCCTAATTACTAGACCGCCCCTCGTACAGCGCATCGCCGTACTCCCCGAACAATAGGTACGCTTTCTGGATTCTGCGCCTCTGCCTGTCCAGGGCCTCAAGTTCCTTGTTAAGGTCGAAAGCTCCAATATAAGTCAGCATTGTAATGCAATTGTCCACCGAGACCGTTTGCTCAAGCCCGCTCACCAGACTCTGCGACAAGTCATGCATGCTAGAGCCGTGCAACTCCCGGAAATGCGTCGCATCAGCGTCTTTGTAGAGATCGTCGTCAACGACATCGCACACCTTCATCCCAAGCGGAACATCAACACACTTCTTCCGGAATGCGTCATACCAGTCCCGTCTGCGTTCCTGTAGATACGAGTAGTCGCCCTTCGCGACCGTTGAGAGTTTGACACACCCACGGACAAGCCGGTCTTTGAACACGTTGGGTAGATCGCACGCTACCATGAACACCGGATGGACGTAATCCATGACCAATGTGTCCCTTAGAACCTTGTCGTCGACCCCCGCGACAATCTCCCCCCATGCCATCAACGACTTCTCGTAGCGAATCATCAGCCTGACCGAATCGAAGAGTGCATTGTTGTATTGCCGGAAGACCTCGAGGAATGTATCACCGAAGAAACCCATCTTCACGGCATGGAGCGGAATATGCGAATCCTCCAGCACCATCCGATAGTAGAGCGCAGGGTGTCTCTCCACCAACCCGGCAGTCATTTTGGCAAAACTATCGTCATTCACCTCAGCCACTTCTTTCATCCAACGCCCCAAGCCTTCGCAAGATCCCTGTCGAAGCTCATAGGCTGCTTCTCAAGTTCAAGGACGTCAACCTGCACACGCACCGGGTACGTCGTCGCCGTGCCACTCACTATGCAGCACCCCTGCGGAAGCACGGGAATCATGCTCGCATTTGCGCTGTCGATGAACGAAACAGCTTTGCTAATCGCTCTCAGGTCCTCGTCGTTTACGAGTCTATGGATGAAGTAGTTGTGCATCTGCGAGAGAATCGTAGGCGATATGTCGGCCGGCCGTTGGCTGCACACGGTGAGGTACATGCCAAACTTGCGCCCCTCCTTGACGATTTCCTCGAACGTCTCAAGTCGGTAGTCGCGCCAGTTCTCGCTCTCGCGCTGCGACGAGTACGACAAGACGTTGTGTGCTTCATCGATGACCAGGTGAGCACTGCTTCCACGCTCGTTTTGCCCGCGCTCCTTCTGGAACTGATAGAGCGTCTTCGCCACGACGAGCGGAACGATCTTCTTCTGCTCAAGGTTAACGTTGAGAAGCGAGATGACGGAGACATCGGATTTGAAACCGCTGATGCAAGGCTCGTAGAGCTTTGAAGCCTCCCTCAGCTCTGCCGAGTAACGCTGTATCAAGGGCGCAATATGCTCACGAGTGATCGTATGAGAGCGAACCGCCTCAATAAACCGATATCGCGCGATGAATTCCAGCAGCGCGGGCCTGTCAGAAGCCAACGATGAGTAGTCCATGCTCTCATAGCATAAATCGGAGAAAACTTCAGGCACATCGGCGGGCGAGTAAAGTAGCTTCCCACTATCGCGTTTGTGGAGCGCATTGTTGTACTTCTGATAAACCTCAATAGAGTCAATCGCCCTTTCCAGGCTGCCTACATCTACGCCGGGGACAAGTGAAAAGAGCCTTACCAAATCCTCGCGCTGCTCATCGAAAGCGGGGCCACAGCCGCAATAGTCTTCCAGAAGCTTTCTGACCATGCCGCGCAGGTAGGCACCGGGGTCGCTCATTTCCAAAATCGCCCCGGCTTTGCGAATGCACCTTTTCAAAAACGGCCGTTGCGTCTTCTCGGTCGCCTTGGCCAACATTGCCCACATGTCCACATCAAAGAAGAAGCCAGGTGGAACGGGGATTTTGGCGCCGGCTCCCGTTCTAGTGCTTGGCCCGTAGACTTCCTTGTCATGACACAATACGGCCTTTGCAGTGTACTCGCCATTAAAGTCGATGAAAACGAACTTGCTGCTCCCGCATCCGGCACGCTGCCCGAGACAGTCAGTGAAAAGTCGACACAGCGTGTTCGACTTGCCCGAGCCGGTGTTCCCAAAGATTCCAATGTGGCTCGCGAACAGCGCATTGAACGGCAGTCTCACGTCGACCCCGTCATGCCCGACCAGCTCCCCTACCCTAAAGCCCGCGCCGGTGGCTTCGACGGGCGAATTCACGGCCGCGAGCTGCTTGGGCGAGAGAAGATACGCCTTCGAACGTACCAAGGGCAGCACCTCAATGCCGCGGTTAAATCTCCCAGAGGAGAAACTGCCGAACACCGAAACGTCGACGTAGCGTTCAAGGTACGAGCCCGGCGCCTCGCGCCCATCGGCCCCTTTTGAAGCCACAGCTCTGCTTTCCTGCTGGTAGTCCCCTTCGACTACTCCGATTACATCGTCGTAGCCGCAAGGCAAACGGAGGTACCCGCCAACGGAGACGCCGCGCACGAGCTCGCCATGGTAAAAGACGCTCGCCTCGTTCGCCTGGCTGTACACCTTCACCTTGACCTTGGTGCCGCGAACATCGGTGACCTCCCCGATCAGGAGGAGGTCACCGCTCACCTCGCCACGCATCTCAGCACCTCCGTGAGCTCACCCAATCCGATCTCCTTGTCTTCCCTGGGAACAAGGAGATAGACATTGTCAGCATTGGGGAACAGGGAGCGATACCAGGCGGCGTCGTCTCTAGTGTGGCATGAAATCAGCACTATGAGCTTCGGGTTCGACCGTATGGCCCTCTTTGTGAGCTCAAGGATATGCTCGTCGGCGAACGAAAACCCGAACACCAGAAGCAGCGCGTTGTTGCGGTCAAGTTCGTTGGCGTAGATGCGCAGCAAATCGTAGTAGCTTTGCTCGAGAACGGTCTCCTCAAACTTCCGCTTGGCAGGATTCACGATACAAAGCGTTGAGTCATAGCTCTTCCCGAATGCTTGGAGCAAATCCACATCGTCAACGGAAAGGCCGGAGACAAGTTCCTTGAACAATTGTAACGACGCGGCGTTGCACGGGTCCTTCACCAACGAGGCCAGCTCAGAAACGGCAGGAAGGTCAAGAACGCCATCGTGACCCACGACGCAATCGTCCAAAGTGCTCTCGACGTTTGAGTACACAACCTCTTTGCGATCAGATTCGCCTACCCGTCGCCATGTCAACGACCCGTGCGCCTTCAGCACATTAGCAGTCGTCACCTGCGAGGTGTACTCCATGAAAAGCGATTGCTCGCACATAAGCCGGCTGAATGCAGAGGGGTCGAACCGCGGCTTTCCCCGCCCAACAAAGCCGTCGTTGAAAGGAATGCCGAGACTTTCGAGTGAGAGCTCTATCAACGGGTCGTAGTTTGTCGTGAAGAAGTTCAGGCGTTTCGGGAGGGTTGTCGTACCTCGATTCTCGATGAGCCTACACGCCGAGGCAACAAACGCTTTCTGCGGCTCAGTGGCATGCGCCTCGCGAAGGGGGTGCATAATGGATTTGAAATACTCCGCCCGCAAGAGCGCCCGTGCCGAGAGCAACATTCCCCTCTCGTTTCCCGGACAATCGCGCATGTGTTCGTCAACCGCCTGAAACCAAGATTCCCGTCCTTGTAGGACGGGAACCACACTTCCAGAGAAGCCAGAGCCCAGCAAGACATTAATATGTGCACTAGCAAAGACCTTGCGTAAGAACTTCGCGTTTTCTTCTTCGATGCGCATGTTGTCGTTATCGTCAAGGGGAACGAGTATTTCCCTCATATGACGTTCGCTCTTATGCTCCACGCAAGACCTCCTCGCCAGCTTTTGATTCAATTATATATTGCTCCTAACGCACCATCGCCGCCGCGTCTGAGATGCCGACCGACGGCGTGATTACGAGGAAAGTGAAGCACGTGGCACAGTCCATGGGCATAGGCCGCATGAGCGTTAGCTAGGTGGCAGGATGTGCTCCTCGCCCGACGACGCAGTCGCCGGGCTGCAGGAGTGCGACCTGCCAGGCGCCCGGTTCCCCTACATCTGGCTCGACGCCATCTGCATCAAGAGCAGCGGCGAGGGCCGGGCGAAGTCGACCGCGCCCGGCACGGTCACATAGCCAGTCCAAAGAAACGTCCGCATCTCCATCACGCCCTCCTGTTATTTCGCCTCCAACTCGCAAGGAGCGTACCAGCCTCTTCGGCAGAGACCTCGTCCCCATCATAATCGTCTCTATTCACAAAGCAGAAAGCTGCCGCAACTAGCTGGCAGTCTTCCGGCAAGTCGAAAAAGCTGCCGTCTGCGCGCGCCTCAGCAAGAAGACCGTCGACCTTTGCGAGCTCGACCACCTTTGCGACACCAGCCTTGTCGAATGAGAAGCTCGTTACTTCGCCGCTGTCCAGCGAGGTGTAGCGCCCCGACCCGAACGAGAGAAAGGACGCGCACCTCGTCCCGTCAGCATTGGCAATTCTTTTCGCATAGGCCATGAATTCATTGGGCTTACGCTTCTTGAGCAAGATCAACGCATAACGACACTCATCGTTTAGGAACAGGTTCCTCTCGACGGCGTCCTCGCCCACCTTGGCGCAAACGGCATCGGAAAGCTCGAAAATGTCGCCTTCGGGCAAAAGCGCCTTGCGGCCACCGTCTCCCCTGTCATTCAGGCTGTTCAGCTGCGATATCAAGAAAGGCGCGAGCGGATAGATCGCTCTCCCCTTGCTCTCGTCCACCGACGCTCGCAGAATTTCGCCAGACTTAGCAGGCCCCAACTGTTTGAACAGTAACTCGGTGAGTCTGAGGAGTTCCAGGTCGGCACTCGTCGAGGCAAATGGGGCGTAGCTCTTTTCCTTGCTCAGGCCCAAGGCCAAAAGGCATGCCTTGGCGACGACTTCGGCACGTCCTTCCTCCAAGGTCGATACACGGGCCCTCATAGCCGACACAAAGTCGATCATGCTCCCCGCTTCGGCGTGCCTGTGCAGGTCTTCGAGCAACACTCCGCCGTCGCTCACATTCAGCGCATCCTGAACCTCGTGAACATCGATTCCGTCCGGCATGTTCGAATCGAAGTAAAGATCAAAGGAATCGGCCCGCCAGATAGCGTTCAAGCTCTCCCTCGGGTAAGAGACGCAATGACTCATGCCAGTTTCATTTGCCATCCGCGGGAAAAGCCTGCAGATGGCCTCAACCGCCCACTTGGCCTCAGAGCTCGGGACTATCCCAGAAAACAGCCTCTCCAAATTAGCGAGGTTGTCTTTCTGATCCATGCCATTCATATACAACGACGTTCCGATTGTGCCGCAAAGGAGGTCCTTGTGCACGCGAATCCAATCAACGAGTTGTGGCACCTTGAGCTCCAGCACTGTCAAGGCGACGACGTCTTCGAAGCAGCAGAATCGCGGCAGTATGCTCAACTTCGCCTTTAACGCGTTCGTGAACCGCCGAACCTCCCTTATGGTGAAGAATCGATTGTTCAGAAACGTCAGGCGGACGCCGTTCCACCTCTTGTCATCGAGGTCCTCCCGCCTGTAGGCAAACGCGTTGAAAATCGCGTTGATGTCCTTGAGAAGTATCCGCTCCAAATCGCCCGATGAAATGGATGGCAGGCGCACAGGGACCTGGACCACTTTCTCTAGGTATTCGGCGCCATCGCACTTCTGGACCTCACTCAAAGCCCGCGTAACCACCTCCTCATCGAATGAAAGAAGGTAGTTGATCTTGGGAAGCTTCGCCAGAGAGGCGACGAGCTGAAACACCATACGCACCTGATCATTCGGCAGCCGATCGATGTCGTCGATGATCACTACGACCCGCCCATCGAACTTAAGGAGCTCCTCCTCAAGTCTCTGTTTCTTTGAGGAGACGCTTCCCGCCCTATCTGCGGATTTCCTCAACCTGCTCGTCAAACGATTGCCGAAGGCGGGCACAGCAACGCCCGCAAGCGGCATGCCCGCCAAACTGACAGCGGCGCCGGCGGTCATCAACAAGGCTTCAGAATATGCCGCGAAAGCATTGAGGACCTCAGGGCGCTTAGCGCGCAGCTTGCCGAATAGCCTGCGCCGCCCTTGTACATCTTTATCAAGCGCACTCCCGACTTCCTTAAGGAACTGGGCGAGCAGCTGCTCGGCCGTTAGGTAATTCCAGGGTTCAAAACGGACGACAGAGACGTCCGCCTTGCCGTCATCGTCTTTTCGGGAGAGCGCATTTTCAACGAGGTTTATAACCGAAGTCTTGCCTGATCCCCAAGGTCCATACAAACCAATGACGAGCGACTCGGGGCCAGCTGCGGATTTCAGAATATCAGCCAGTCTCTCAGTGAAAGGGATCCTTCCGATAAGATCTTGCTCCCTCGCCTTGATTGGTGTATCGGTGGCAAGAGATAGGTTGAGGTTATCCAAGGCCACTACCTCCCCAGTTCGTAGCTGCGCACGGCGGCCTCAGAAAGCCGCATTTTCTCTGTCAGGTTGAGCTGCGTCATTCCCAGCTCCTGGCAACTTCGTCTGTTCTTTGTTCCGAAGCCAGCTCCCACAAAACACATCTCGTCGTCTGCTGCCGTATCCGTTAGAAAACTATCTTATTAAAGTCGATGGAATATCCCATGGACTTGAGTTCTTTCAAGAGGCCGAACTCCCAATTGTCTGATCCGGTATATACGACACCCTGTAGATCGGAGGGAATCTCTATACCTTTGTCAACGAGAATTGCAACGTTTTCTCTACCAAGCCGACCAATAAAGTATCCGGCTTCAAATACAACATTCTGTCTAGCCCTGGGCTTTGCCGACTGTTCTGCCTGGGCCCTTCCTTCGTCGTCCGCCGTAAAAAGGCATACCGCTCCTGCTGCATCGTCTTCAATTTCCAGCTTTTCGATGATTGTCTTGCCCTGATTTGACTGCTCGTTCAGGATTACCGCCGTCAGGCCCTGCCTTTCGATGATTCTCGCGACCCTTTCTCTAAGCTCTCCGTTGTTGCCATGAACGATAAATTCCTTCGAATAATCTCCGACATTTGCAGTCGATCCGGTTTCCCCTTCGGCTGAAAACTCATCAAGGTATGTCTCCAGCACAGCTTTTGCTTTGCGCAGGCCGTCCGCACAGGCATCAACGAAAGCCGATTCGGGCGTGCTGGAGGCGAAAATAGACAACGAGTAGCGGATTTTGTTAAAGCTATTAAATTCGTAACTGTCTTCTCCAAATCGCCTAATTAAAAGCCTGTCCGCCTTTGTCTTCCACGCTTTAAAATCAGGCGAACTAGAGCTGATGTATTTCTTTGAAAGTTCGTCTGCTGTTTCGCACAACTGCAGCAAAATTTCAAAATCAGACATTAAGCCTTCTTTCTACAACCAATAACAGAGCTAAGAATCATCTTATTCCAATGAGCAGCCAAATCTCTTTACCGTTTCCTCGGTGCCCCTATCGGAGATGGACTTGCCCATTGCGAACTCAATAGCGTCCAGCAAAGCCATGGCACAAGCTTTGAAATAGGCATCAAAGTCATCATTAATGAACGCATTCCAGTCAATGAGATTCGATTCGATGACGGAGTTCACCCTGTTCGATGACAACTTTCTTAACGTATTCCGCTGAGCAGACGCTGGGGGTCAAGCCTCCAATTTCTCTGTCCGATTCAGGCAGCAGAGGCATCTTGTTGATGACCGAGCTCCACTTATGCCTTTCGTATCCCGTTTTTTCGCAGTGGCTTTTGCGGGAAGCTGGATATCTGGGGCGGTTTCCATGCTGTTCACGATATCGATAGAGACGCCACGCATTAAATCGAGCCCCTTCCCCTTATAGAGGAGAGCCATGATTCTCTTATAGGCTGCCGATTGCCTCGACTGGAGTCGCAGGGGTCGGGTTGACTGAAAATGAGCAGTGTTCACGGTTCGCATCTCGAATTTCGCATCTTCAAGCTGGCATTCACATCCTCTATGTCATAGCGATAGCGGGTCTCGTTTGGGCCGCCATGCATCTCTCCAAAGATTCCACGCCAGAACCGACGAGTAACGTATTTTGGCTCTTTAGGTCTTTGAGTCTTACGAAAGGGCAACCATCGATCATCCTATATTATTCGGAGTTAGATTTATCGCCCCACGACGCTAAGCTGGTGACCATCCAGTGCCTTTTGATATCGATATAGACATCGCCAATCTGATTGTCCAAGCATTCATCGGACTCGTTACCTTGGGGGCCTTGATTGCCGCACTCTGACAAAGTAACCAGAGCAAAAAGAACAGGGAGGACGACATCAAGCGGCATCAGCCATCCCGCATATCGGCATGGTACGAAGGGGATCGAAACCGAACTGATCAGCCCGAGGACAATCGGTTCGTCTGGCAATTCGTCGTGCTTCGAAACGAAAGCGAGTCCCCCGTCTACGACGTAATCGTCACCTGCGTCGGGATTAGCGGGGCCGGCCCCTCTTTCAAAGGTGAGGATAACCGCCCCGCTTATCCCAACCGCGTCTGCGTCGGCACGCTTCCTCCTGGAGCATGGTGCATATGGCTCCCGACGGAAGGGCACGGAATGGGAGTACGCACGGCACCCGAAACGGCTTTCACCGACGCAAGCGGAACTTCATGGGTTCGGCGGGGCAACGGAAGGCTCGAGGAGATCCCTATGGAGCCAACCTCGTTCTACAGGCTGCCCCTTCCCTTGACCTGGCACGGATGCAAGAAGCTGACCGAGTAACCCCTTGGCATCGTCGTTTCAGGCATTGGGTTTTCCGGACTGGGACGCGAACTTCCCCAGATGTTCCGGATAACGGGAAAGTCAGAACTATTCGGGTTTGCGAGGCGGGATCGAGAGAGCGACTCCGCCCTATTATTTCGATGCGTCCATGAATTGAAGTGAGATCGGCATCATCACCTCGAAGCACTTACATACAGATCCATATGGCAAAGGCAGCAATTCGCCACCTTGGTTGCAGCAGCGGAGGTTATTACTCAGGATACAAGCGGAAGTAGCCAAATAGGCGCTGGGCGCAACCGAGACGCAGCCAGAGAAGGGTGACATGAGAGTTGTTTCAGAGGATTGGGGTGATATGGATGAAGTTGACTGGTAAGTGCATCTCCAGGTTCAACGGATGACTGATCAAGGCCGTCTTTAGGTTCACGTAGGGATCCGCTTTTGCTGACAAACAAACACGTGATTGATTTATGGCTTCCAGACGCTTAGCGTGTCTGGAAGCTCATTTATTTTATTGTCAGCAACCACGAAGCCAGCGCTGAACCTCGCCCTAGTAATTGCAACATAGAGCTTGGAGTGTGTTTGCGGCTTCAGATCCGTCGAGGCATCTTGCAACCAAGAGGCCATATCGGCAACTGGATAAATCAAAACATGGTCATATGTTCGGCCTTTTGCTTTGCCGAAGTTGCAGATCGATGAAGCGTTCGCGGTCTGAGTGGCGACGCTACGTCTCAAAATCACTGGATCCAAAAACTCGCAATACCTTTGCGCAAGTGACTCTGGAATGGCCCAAACTCCATTATGGGTTTCATTTGAGGCGGCGCGCAAAGATGCGGTTGGTGAAAACTCCGGATAAACCATGTTTGCGAATCGCCATTCTTGATTTGCTGCTTTTTCGTTATCTTGTCTATGCAATGCAACTGAAACGCATCGGTGTCTCATCTGCAAATACTCGTAGGGCGATAAATGATTATTTAGCCGATCCTTCTTCGAATCCGAAAAGCAAACCGTCCTCATTTGGTAAACAGCCCCGTTCGACGCATTCCAAGATTAGCGCTTGCAATAATTTTGCAGAATCGGAAACACAAGACTCAGAAGGTTGTTTTCCCTCATGAACGGCTTCTGACCTCGCTCTATATAGTTTCTTTATTTCTTGCTGTTTTTGCTTGCCTCCTCCAAGAAACAAAGCTGCGAGAGTACTGACACGAAAAACAAGTTCGCTCCGGACTCCAAACAATGACTCAATCCCAGCCCATATAATCGCCATTTGAACTGAAGGTCGAAGCGATTGCTTGTAGCTCCACAAGGAATTCACCGCGGTCTCAAATCGCGTGTTTTTATCAAACAGTTCCCATGCGTCCCGATAATGCTGTCTTATCCACTGCTTCTCTGAATCGTTGATCACTTTCAATTTTCTTGGAATGAACAACCTTGTAGAAAGAACAACATTGATTGCCGAGCATGGCGAAAAATCTTCTGTCCGCGAATCGCTCTGAACATGCCAATACAATTCGCAATTCAAAAGCGCGGACAATAGAACTATTGCAGATTGGGCATTCCAAACTCGAACTGCAAGCTCTTTGCCCTCTCCAACAACGCGCAACTGAGCTGTAGTTTTCCTAAGGACGGCAATCAAGACACCTAAATCGGTCTCATCTCCGCTGCCATATTTCATCACAGAATTTATCATGTCGTCCGGCGAGGCCTTGCACGTGGCCGGCAATAGAGAGAGGTGTTGCGTAAGCGGCAGCTCTTCGTCTATGGTTAATCCCATTAGGTATAGATATGAAGCAGCAGCCGATTCATTTACAACAATCATCATCTTCGCCCCCCTGCCATAGCGCTCTATACCTAATCCATCCGAACAGCGCCAAACTGAGAGACGTCGATTTCGCCCTACATGAGTTTGGGAAGCAATGCGTCACGCAGTTCGCCAAGAGCCTACGACTTGAGTATATTAGCCTATATGAGCTCAAGAATACCATTGAGCGTCGAAGTCGTTCTTTCTATTGCACAAGCTGGAGCAAACGGGACGTTCATCGACTTAATGTTTTTTAATGCAAGCTTGGTCTGAACGGCACCAACAGTTCCAAGCCTAATAGCTTCCATGCCCATTGAGCTACGAAGAAAGAAATACGACCACGCCGCAAAGTCGCCTTTAAACGAAGTAAGTTTGTTGCAATTCTCTGTGAGGTTTGCCTCATCGAGCGTTTTTCCGATATACGCCGTAAGGCCAATCGTTCCGACAACGGAAACAATTAGATCGCCAGTGTTGACAACGTAGCGCGAAATATTAGATCGTGTTTCATCGTCGATATATAGCATTTCCGAAGTGAGTAAGAGAACAGAAGCGTTGTTTAAGTCGCGGACTCGAATATATGGATGAGAGTTTGCCTCTGCAATTAGCTCTGAACCTTTAGGGAGCCTCTAACCGCCCTTGACTTCGCAGAATGACTCGACTGAACGGTAATGATTTTCTCGCTTGTTCTCTTCAATTGTTTGAGCAAAAAGGGCTTCTCCGAGTTCAGCTAAATAATCATTTACCGGAACATAGGCCTGCACTTCAGAATTGTTTCCATCGAACCAAGGGGAAAGGAGCCCCCGGTGGAAGCGATGATCAATATGGTTCTAACACAGATGTAGCCGGTTCTAGACTATCTGCAGATAAAGCAATCTTAAAAGCAGTGCTCGAAAGCACTATGTGTAGCCATGCCGAAAGCAGCGTGCCCAGCAACTCGAGTCTACTCGGTCTCTTCCTTACCGACAAGGAAGTCGAGGGGTGCTCTCCGAGAACAATCGCGTACTACGAAAGCACCCTCAAACCATATGAGGCATGGATGGAAGAGAAGACGATGCTGAGCGAAGACGGCCGAATCGTCAGGGTGGACAACCCATGGTGTTCGTTCTACATCGACACCTAGCTGGCACCTGCGCTAGACGAGAGCAGGTGCGGGAAATGGATGTTCTACTTCAACGATATCGAGTTCGCGGAGGAAGTCTGCCGCAAGGCGGCCCTCGGAATGGTCGTCGCGGAATGCAAGCACAGCTCATTCGAGTCCGTTATCGAGAACGGCAGAGGCGTCGCCTGCTTCTACCTGAACTTGGACGACGTCGAAGCACATCGCCGCGTTGTCGCATTCATGTTGGAGCATGGCCTGGTTCGGAAGACGAAGTCGGGGAAGCTGTATAACATCGGCTTCAAGTTGGATGACCAGGCACGGGCGGGAGAATATGGAGCCGGTTTCAAGGCACGAATCACGTTGAGCGATCGCTCGAATTAGGCGAATTTTACCTGCGAAGAACAATGAAGGGCGGGGGCGTATCGGCTAATGCCGAACCCCCCCGCCCTCGACGCGGTTAAAATAGCGAATGATTGAAGCGGATCAGCCTGGTTCCGCCCTCTTCCCTAGTCCCTCTTAAACAGATCCCTCGTGTACACCTTGTCCGCCACGTCTGAGAGCTCGTCGCTCCAGCGGTTGGCGACGATCACGTCGCAGCCGGCCTTGATGGCTTCCAGGTCGTGGGTGGCCTCGGAGCCGAAGAACTCCGGCGCGTCCAGCGTGGGCTCGTAGACCACCACGGGCACGCCCTTGGCCTTCACGCGCTTCATGACGCCCTGGATGGAGCTCGCGCGGAAGTTGTCGGAGTTGGATTTCATCGTCAGGTGGTAGACGTCCATGACGGGCTTCGACTTGCCGGCGCATACGCGGTCCCACACCATCTGCAGCAGCTCGTCGGCCATGAAGCCTGTCTTCTTGACACGGGGCCAGAGCCATCGCGGAAGAGGGCTCAACATCCGCTCAGTGGAGGTTCTCACCCGTACGACGAAGGTAAGGGGGTTCACACCGCGTGTAAGTAGGAAAGCGATAGAAAAACCAAGATACGAGCGTGTTAGCAAAAATAACTCTGTCAGAATTGGCCAATCCAGACCGACTATAATTGGCTAAATTAATCCGACGCCAACAATTGCCCTCAATAATGTTGTTCATAGAAAGAAAAGGTGACGCATGACATCCCTTCTTAATTCTCACGATAATGTTACTCCGAAAACTGGTCCTTGTTCGGCTAAGGAGGCATCACAGGAAATCGTACTGTCAGAATCGATGACTCATCTCGCATCGGATACATTTCAGAGGGAAATGATCACCCATCAAGAGGCGGCTGTGAAAACCGCTCAAGATCATGCCCGTAAGATAACTCACCACCAAACTAGCTTGGACAATAGTGCAGCAATTGAGATTCAGCGTAGACATGCAGAGCGCATCAATAGAGCTTTAGCCAACTCAATGGCACCGCTGTATAACCAGATTGACTATAGTGCTGCTCTCCGGTCGGTTCATGCTGCAATGGAGCATGTCGCAAAGGTCGTAAAAGCTGCGACTGAGAAAATCGATTTAAGCGGTATTGTTAACGCCTTTAACCCTATCGCCATTAAACTTAATAGGTTGTCTGTTCTTACTAAGACTCAGTGGCCAATGTATCTCGTCGATAATCCAAAAGCGTGCGATCAAATTGATTCTTTACCGGATGATGCGCCTGATGAGGTCCTGAAGTCGCGCGTTGACCAGATCGCATATGAGTGCCTTGATGAACAGTGGCTAGATGAAACCAGATCGATATGGGAAAGCCATGAAGAAATCTCTGAAGGGGAAATGCGGCTACTCGTCAGCGCTTTAGAGCGACATCGGAAGCATGACTACGAAGGTTGCGTTTCATTGCTCATGAATATTTTTGAAGGCCTGATAGAAAAGTATGCGCCTGATGGTAAGGCGCTAAATGAACAACAGGAAAAAGCTTTCGATATATATGCCAAACAGCACCGAGTAGCTACTTTGTATTCGGAAGGAAAGCGTAGAAAACTGAGAAATATTAAAGACAAGGTCCTTTTGATGTTGGTTACCTCTGAAAATGGCTGGTTGGTATTTGATAGTGCAATCAATTACCTTGTTGATATCACGTTTATTAACAGCATGGATAATGCTTTGGCAGCCCATAATCCCTTACGGAATCAAATATGCCACGGTAAGCAGACCGAGTTCGACACCTTGGAGCATTCTCTAAAAGCGATTCTGGTCACTGATTTAATCATTCGCTATGGAGGGGCGCTGCTTGAGGGCCAATCTATTGAAACCGTCATTATTAAATCCTAAATGTTGTCCTATATGAGTCAATAGAACAAAAGCGTGGACGCATCGCCTTAGCTGATGCGTCCACGCTTTCATGAAAGATCAATTGACTGCAGGGTGAACCCGGCTAGCTCGGGAAACCCTCTCCCCTAGTCCCTCTTAAACAGATCCCTTGCGTAAACCTTGTCCGCCTCGTCCGCGAGCTCGTCGCTCCAGCGGTTTGCGACTTTCACGTCGCAAACCTGCCTTAAAGACCTCCAGATCATGGGTCACTTTGGAGCCGAAAGATCGTCGACATGCAGGTTAAAGCACTTAAGCAATCGACTCTCATTCATATAAAAATGGCGAGGTACGCACCTCGCCAATCTAACACCTACGGGGCATATGCCTCTTCGGCAAAAATATCATCTCGCGCATCGACTAGGTTAATGAGTTGTTTAAATTATTTAAATCGATTGGAGCAATTTTAAATTACAAGTAATTGTCAATAAGTACAACCAGTCTTCTTGTCCGTTTTTTAAAGTCTTGCTCGATCGCCTCCTTATGGTCTCCAATCCATTTGAATAAAGGCTTCTCAAGTAAGACGATTCTCAACATGTTCAAGACCGAGCATGCACAGAAAACCATCAAAACAATGATTATCGATGTTATAGCAAGTTCGACTAGATTGCAGCTTTGGTAAAGACACGATACGTCAAAGACATCATGACAAAGCCATTGACGAACAGCGTCTGAGCACTGCGGCTGCCTCAATCGTACGATGCATAGCATCCGACTTGGAAAGTACGCTTCTGCAAGCATGGCGCTACGTTCGGCAAAAGATATCTACCCGAATGTCCGCCCCTGTTTTTTGCTGCAATTAGCGCTGCTGTCCATCTTTAGCAGTCGTGTTTCTTTGATTCGAAACTTGGGCTAGAACGTGAGGGAGCTGGGATCTCTATTCCCAGCTCCCTTGCTATCCGCAGCCCTTACTATGCGTTTTGTTTGCTGGAGGTGGTATCTCTAACGTCCGGCTTTAGGCCTAGTGCTTAGTCTTCCTGTCTATGCAAAACTTGTCGTTCTGCTTCGGGAAAGGCGCTTGGCTTAATCATTCTTACAGAGCTAATTCGACCTAGCTTAGATGAAGCAGCCGACATATCTCCCGCGCGGCTTTGCGGCGTTCCCTCTATACTCTAGTTTCTTAGTTTGTTTGGAATAGTCGAAATCCCCTCTTTGGTGATAGCAACGTCTCAATCAGCCGCAAAATAATAATTCATAGAAGTTTATACGCTGCTTAGTCGTCAGTCTTCTTCTGTTCCTCATGCGTTTCCTTGTTTTTCAGCAATGCAAGATAACGCTCGAGTTCAGAAAGAGAGCCGCGGTATTTTTCAAATCGACGAGAATCATAAAAATAGATAACGAACTGATTATTGTCATCTAAAAAGCCCACTCTTAAATCAAGGGGCTCATGGAAGTACTGGCTTCCAGCGTTTTGCGATTCATCAAAAATCGGGTACTGCAACTTTTCAATCACAATGGCAGGCTGTCTGTAGTTTGGCAGCGTACGATTGCGCATGCCGGTCTTCCAAGACACAATGTCCCCTGTCGATAGCGATTCGTTAGAAATATACGCCTCATAGGTTTTTTTTAGCTCTTGTATGGCGGAGTCATCGTCTTTGGACGCATTCAAAGAGTCGATAAACATCTTCATATCGTCAGATTCCAACTTTTGTGTCAGCAGGTTCCTTAATGCTGTATCTTGCATCTCATTTTCATTCATGTTTACCCCATTAAAATACTCTTGTCGCTGATTTGCTTATTAGCTAAATCGCTGTCGTCTTTATATGTGTTTACATTAGTTACTGTAGAACTGGATTTTTCGTACGCATTGCAAAGTTCGATTCTAAATTTAGCGATCGAGCAGATTTTTGCGTATTCAGCGATGGTGAGCTGTACGTCATTGGTGAGACCGAGCTGTTTTGCTGCGCGTAAAAAAACAGAGGTGCTTGCATAAAGTGTTTCGATAATCTGCTTCGATAGTTCGTTTCCAGGCATGTGTAAGCACTTGGAAAGCGTACTGACTAGAGAGGCTTTGAACTCGTTGTCTAATAATGGCAAATACCACTTGACGGATTCACTAGTGTTGGCAAGACCCTTGTTCAGTAACGAAACCGAATCACGGATAATACCAACCGTTTTAACGACATCCGTATCGGAAGAGATATCACAATCCTCATTGGACAGATAGCGGTCTTTTAACTGTGGAAGAGCCCTTTCGCTAAACTTGAGATTGGTTGCCGAATGCATAACCTTATAGGCCGCAAGTACGGTTAACAGCGCAGATAAGCTCGCTAATACTGAAATTAAGAACTCTAGGGCGTTCATTCATCATCGCCATTCTCATTACGACCGAGGCTATATACATCTCGTATTATCATTTCTAAGTCATCGGCACTAATTATGTACCCATCATCGCTTTTTTCGTATTCGTTATACTCATCTGGCTCTGAGCTCAAATTATTGCTAGCGCAAGAAATGGCTGCTAAATATATAGAAACGGCTAGGGCAACCAGTGAATTCATAATAGGAGACATACTCGCCTGTTCTGGTAGACCGAACAATTCAAACAGTGCCTGATTGACTGCCAGTCCACAAGAGAACAAAAGCGAAAGCATAAGCAAGATTATTCCAGAGCCCCATTTAATGCCTGAATGGATTTTTGAACAATTTCCGTGAATCAACTCAACACAGAGAAGCGACGCAGAAGAAAAACTAAAGGATGCCTTACTCAGATCGCTCATAAAATACTCGTAGAAAGACTGTAATCCGGAAATTGCAAGTAATATACCGCAGGCAATAGTGGGAAGTAGAATTCCGACAAGATTCCAGATGAAGGCAATGCTAAATTCGAAAATAAACTGATGGCTTTGCCGAAAGCCGTTCACTTTATTAATAATATTGCTAATCAACTTGTTCAATCAGAATTGTCACCAGAATTCAGTAATTCATCTAGGCAGATTTATTCCAAATAAGGTAAAAGTTACCGAATTAAAAATAATCTATAGAGCAATCTCAGGACGAGCGTCGATTCATCATTTACCTTTCTTATAACCACAACGCCACCCTGTCAGTTAAAAAATTTGCGACTAGTGTCACGAACAACGCGCCGGCTGCCAAGTAGATGCACAGGTTAATAGATCCACGTGGAACGACATATACAAACCTCGCACGCAACGGCGGGCTCACGCACCGCTTGCAGCTGCCCGTCGCATGCCGCTAGCGAATGCCCTCGCGAGCAACCTTGAGCACCTTGCGTTTGATCGCTCCGAGTTTGCCGCGGACGCGCTGCTTAAGAGACGACTTGAAGTCGTACTTAGCCATCAGTCCCTCGATACCCATCCTTGAAGCAAAATCTGCCATAAACTCATCGCACTTCGCATACGGGGCAACCGATTTGACCAGGCTAGGATTGCCAGCAAGAACCTGTTCGATGGTCGCATCGCCACAGTCAATGGAGTTCGCAATTCCTTGAAAAGCTGCGATACCCTTATCGGTATTACAGATAACCGCAGAGACACCCTTAGAGTAGTCGACCTCAGGATGGATGCCCTGGAAACCCCAGAAGTCGCCGAGGGTGATGTCGGAGCCACAACTTCTCTTGGCAGGACACATGAAACAAGAGGGCCTCAGCGACGCATTGGCCAGAAACGCTTTCATGTACCAGTCTTGATTGAAAATGGTGGACTCGCAAGACGAGAATGGGTCTTTCTCCGCTATGTACTCGTACATAGCGGAGTAAGACAACCATCCGGTTGTCTTACTCCGCATATTAACGTCACAGACGTTCGAATCGCGGAGCACATTCTTGTAGTCAATCCACTCCGACCATAGGCGCGGCGCCGGGACACCGTGGCAGATAACGTCAACGGTGAGGAGAAGGGCGCTCCCCCCCGTCTTTCCCAGATAGCGCTTGAGGCCCGCGACCTGGCACGCGGTACCAGCGAAGAGCACACGGCGACCCGAGCGGATTGCATCGCGAACCCCCGCGTAGACCTCCCTGCCTACGCGGCTCTGGACGTACTTGGAGCGCATGACACGATCGAGAGAGACAGCGTCCTCGACCAGCACATGCTCGACGTGGCGGCAACCGTCGGCCCAGGCGGCTCCGCAGACAACACCGCCGCCCGCGATCACACTTTCTGCTAGGAGGCCAAAGATGCCGCCACTGGAGGAAGCCTCCAACAGCTCACTGGACTTGCCCTTGGCCCAGCGGATCCCGAGAGCTTCGTCGCACTTGCCCCCGCCAAGCGCGGGACATACCGAATCGCACGCATGGCACCCCAGACAGGCGCCTGCATCGATAACGGGATGTAGGAAGCCAAACTTATCCTCCTGCATGGAGATGCACGACTTGGGGCACTTCGCGGCACATGCACCACAGCCACAACAGGCTTCGCCGAGCTTGGATATCTTCATCTCGTCATAAGACACAGCGAACTCCTAACGAAGGAACGGCAGGCGAGCAGCGAGCATGTTCTTCTCGTCGGCATCGAGTACGAACGCCCACATAGCGGCCATGAACAGGACGGTGTAGACAGCACCCCAGCAGAGGAACAACGCCCATCCAGTGACGGGCACGAAGGCTGATCCCAGCAGGCATGCTGCGAGGACGCAAGCGGAGACCAACAGCACGGGAAGGTTGCGGCGCCAGTAGAAAACCATATCGAGCCCAATCCTCTTCTGGTAATACCAGTTCATAAAGAGGCCGTTGCCCAACGAAATGCTCAGAATGTAGGCGATGGCCGGAGCCCAATAACCCAGAACAGGTGACATAGCCCAAGTGAACACAACGTTGATGCCCGCCATGCAGAGATAAACGACGGAGCGAGCCTTGTGCTTGTTCTTGGCGCGCTGAATCTCGATTCCTGTGTTCTGACACAGGGGAATTCCCAGTGGCAGCGCCATGGCGCAGATAAGCCAGTAGGCGTCCATGAAGCCCTCGCCCGCCCACTTGGCAATGAAGAAGCGCCCGAGAAGGACGAATCCACAGTACACCCAGCAGAATAGGAACATCTGGTAGCGACCCACGCGCGTCATGAGTCGGGTGAGTTTAGTGTTGTCATCGCTTGTGGCTACGATACGATTGATCATTGGAACAAAGACATTCGACATCACCGTTGAAAGGGAAACGAAGACGCTACGAACTTGAATTGAAATTGCAAACACTGATACGGTGACGGCACTCGTAAGAGCGCCAAGTAACATATTTGGAACACTCTGGTTAACCAGTTCACAAATCTGATTACCAAATATCCACGCGCTGAACGCGGCAATCGAGAGGAAGAGAGACCCGTCAAAGTGGAAAACATCAAATCTCATGCCAAGCTTTAAGACTGCGAACCTGGCGTTCAGAACCAACAGTGTCAATGAAACTGCAAGCTGCGCCGTCGCAACGCCCGCCGCCCCCATCCCAAGATTGAGCAGCACGAAAGCCACGCCAGGAGTCGCCAAAGATGTGAACATCTGCCTCGACTGTTGAAACTTGAACTGTTCATGGGCAAGAATGTACGCATCGAAAACGGTTGAAAAAAGCGTCACGGCGACGTTGAACGACATTATCACCATGAGTTTACCCGCGAGTCCCACCTGGTTGTCTGTGAAACTATCTGAGAAAAATGTCCCAACATTAGCAGAAAAGAGTAGGCCCAGCGAAAGGGCCACAACACAGACCGCAATGTAAAGCATGAGATACATGCCGTTGAGCCTGCGAATGTCGCCCTCGCTACCCTTCGCTCGTTCCTGCGTATAGAAGCGGATGTAGGCCTCGGAAAAGCCGAAGGTTAGAAGTGTAAGCGAGAATACGAACGAGTTGGACGTCTGGTATACGCCGTAGTCAGCCTGGCCCACGAATGCCAGCAACATGGGCGTATAGACGAGGTTGACCAGGTTCTTGACTATGATGTTTGCATAGCCGAGTATCGCACCGGTCTTACGTTGGCTAACCATGATAGACAATTTCTTTTCTCGATTTGCTGAACAGGGATCGATTAAGGAAAGAATCGAATTTTGCGCGTTCAATTCGAAGCTTATCCTCAACATCAAAGGATTTTGGCTCCCCGCTTTCGAGGTAATTCCAATTTGCTTCACGCCAATTGCCTAGGCCAAGCTTCTCAGCCAAGGTATCGAACCGATCGCTCATGTCGAATTGCGAACCTGCGCGTTCGAACATCAGAAGCGGCTTACGATATAGGAGCGTAAAGATGCTTCCGTGGTAAGAATCAGTAGCAACAAGCGAGGAGTTCCTTATGAGGTAGATGAACTCAGAAGGTCCACAGGCAAAGAACCGAGGATCCCCCAGAAGATCTACGACCTCCAATCCCGCTCGTTTGCAATATTCGTCGAACATCGCAACCTTGGGAGAATCACTACCGAGAAAGTACTTCAGGGCATAGCGCCTAGGAAGTAAAACCGCAGGCGCTTCGGCGAGTTTATCCCAATCTGCAGCGTCAAGCATAAGGGTTGGATCGATCAAAACCTCCGCGTCCAACCCAGCGCATTCCTTAATCAATCTTGCGGCGTTCTTCTCCCTAACCGATATGAAATCAAACGCAGCGAGTCTTTCCCTGTATGCGTTTTTTTTCTCCATGGGCAGCTCAGGTGCAGAAATGCTAGCCGAGAGAGACACTTTCTTGACACTTTCGGCAAAGCATAGAAACATAGCACCATTGCTATCAGGAATGTAAGGGGACCAAATCTGATCGCTTCCCGCTACAAAAGCGTCGAAACCATCGGATTTTCTCGGCGGGAAATCCGGCAAAGAATAATTCGGCTCATATTTAATATGTTCCTCATCGAATCGAAGAAACGCTGAATGCCTCGCTCGTTTGGCCCCCCTCTTACCAGCGAAGCTATCGACAAGAAAAACTTTAACCTGGTGCTTTAAGCTGCAACGTGGCTCGCTTTGGCGAATCGTGCTCGCATCCGCTCCCCTTCTTTGAAGCAGCTCCTGAACAGCATAATTCTGCAGACGCTGACCATAATTGTCCCCAAAGGTAAAAGTAACAATTCCGACCTTCATATTACCAGCCACTCCTTAGAAAGGGCCGACGTACTCTGAGCAATGGACTTCCACCTTTCGACGAGCGCAAGCCCTATAAGCAAGAACAGCAAGGCATTATTTGCCCTCGTAAAACACTGAGTGTAGATTGTCGCAGTTGTCGCAAGCGCAACAAGGGAAAGATAAAGAACGTATGGTCTGCGCCCCCGACACCCGCAAGACACGCAGAAGACATAGAAAGCAAACAGGGCAATAAGGAACCAAACGCCCAGAAGGATGACCAGCGATCCAAAATCAGCTTGGCCGAAATGAGTAAACCCGCAGAAGGCGCCCTCGTGGAATGTTGCTGCGCCCAAACCGATACCAAAAAGCCAGCTTGACGCCAAATTTAAGGCATAACCGATTATTGCAATTCTTTCTCCACTGCCCACCGCATCGGTTCCTATCGAACTAGAGCTTTCCACAAGGTCAAATAACGACAGGACATTGTCATCAAAAAAGTTTGCGAACGATGAATTGCATATGTACAGCAAGAAGACAATTCCCAGCAGGACAGCAAGAAACATCAGGCCCTTGGCGATTCTCATGAAATTGATCGATGACAAACCTTCAGCATAGAAAAGTAGAAGAACGATGGGCATCAAGGCGAACAAAGCCTTGTTGTCGTTCAAGGCGGCAATACCAAGTGAGCTAGCAAGAACCGCCGCCGCGCAACAAACGACGGGGATTCGCAACTCCCCGCTTCCATCCCGTATGCTGTTCAAATCAATGAGCAAAACGAAGCACGAGAACAACGCAACGGCATGGGTCGAAGCATACATGAAAAGACCTGAAATCAGGTCTTCATAGAAGGGAATTTGGCCCGTCATGGGGGCGGCCGCCATAAGAGAATATGGGTAATAGACCTGAATTAGGATAACTATACAGTTGACGGCATAGACAACGTTAAAGAAAACAATCCATCGCTGCTTGCCGAAATCCAGCAAATCTGACCCGTTGGTCTTCAGCATCACGATGAAGAGCGCATAGAAAAAGAAGGTCTGTATGGCTTTAAGGTTGTATGAGGTCTTACCGGGAACTATGCTCCCAGCAGAGTAACTCAAAACAAGGAGCATCGTAATTAGGCAGACGAGGAAAAGCAGCTTCTTCGGAATCTTCCAGCCACTGAAGATAAGGCGAACTCCAATGAGAAGAAAGATAACGTTATTTACGATTCCGGCCATACCAAGGTATTCAAGCAGAAAAACCTTAGCCATAATCAGACTGATTATCAGTGCATCTATCCCCGACCCTGTTTTTTTCTCAAGAATACTCATATGGCGAACTCTTGTTTTCGTTTCCGTGAATTTGCAGCCTCGATTTTTTTCGCTCCCGACATGAATAGAAAATACGCAGCGGCAAAGAGAAGCAATTGTCTAGCCGGAATCTGTTGGTTCGGCATTGCCTCTCATTTTCGACGGCATTTTGCGCAGTCGGCCTGCTCGGTTTCGCCAAAGCAATGAATGCGTCATTGGTCGCGAGGGCCATCGCGCCCCCATCGTGATTAGCGCGGAACCCGTTCAACAACTCCAGCAACTTATCAGGCTCGTCGAGCAGCTGACACAGCTCCTGCTCCGAAGAAAGAACCTGGCCGCAATGCGTCATACTCACAAACTCAGCTATGTTACCGCTTGATGGACAAGTGATGATAAAAGCATTTGAGGCATATGCCTCCATGCAGGTGTACGAATACGTCTCTAGGCATTGAGACCAAAGTAAAGCAGCATCCACATTCTCGCGTCGCAGCTCGTCAATCATAGCATTGGGTTTTCCTGGTGAAAATTCGACGAAGACCCGTCTCATTCCGCTAGGTAAAGGCTTCGTCTCGTTGTTGAACACAACGAATTCATATTTTCCCTGGCCACGAAACGCGTCAACAAGGCGACACCAACAGTCCCAGCCTTTTATAGACTGTTGTTTCCCAAGATATGCAACTTTGATCGCATGATTGGGAGGAAGCATCTCCTTGTTGTCAAGATAAATCCCGACGTATCTTTGATGTGGAATTACCGTACAATGCCCCTTTGCTTCCGGATGGAAAGATTGCACCATTCTTTCGACAACGCTTGAAGGGCAAGCAAATACTATGCGATGAAGCTCGTTGTGCAGAAGCCTCCAGATGCAATCTTCACGAATACTGCTGTCAGCGTAATAGGCACATCCCGCGCATTGTGCGTCGCCCAATCTAGCAGATCCGCATAATTGAGTACCATCCTGTATCAAATTATAGTTTGTGCAGCACAGGTAGTAGTCATGCGCATATACGACCAGCTGGACCTTAGGATACGAAGATACTATGCCAGCAATCGATTCAAGGTTCCATCCCATGAAGTGATGGATGTAAATGCATCCCAGTTCATACTCGCCATCGAGCAAACGTCCTACCCTAGCCAAGAAAGCTTCAAGGCTGAAAACTCCTGCGAACTTACCATCGCATATCACACCGAATGAGTTGCTGAAAAGCCTCTTTGCAAATTTAGAAGAACCGCCAATGGGAAATAAGGCAACATACTTGATGCCAGCGTCATTGGCAGCAACCTGATGACTCATAACGACCTTCGGCGTACCCGTACGGTCAATAAGATAGTTCGAAAGCGTTATGGCAATGAACAGTTTCTTCTTTTTCATTCGTTCGGCCCATCCTGCATGATGGCCCGCAATGTCGCATCAAGATATGCATACCCCCACAGTGAATCAGGTTCCAGGTAGGCACCTTCTCCCCACTCGTTCCAAGCGTTTAGAAAGACCATTTTCTTGTCTAAGTCGCGCCTACGGCGCACCTCGTCAATCGTGTCCGCAAGCCATCGTCCATATAGCTCAGGCGTGCTCCCGTGAAAAATCGTTCCTCTGTGATTCCTTCGGGCCGTGTTGTCCCACATGGGCATAACGGCGGGATAGACCTTCTTATCGCGGCTCCAAGTCGCATATCGCTTATTCTCGACCAAATCCGCATAGTCGTAGACGGTGCCGCCGAAATCTTCGCGCAACGGACGCACCTGTTTGGTTATGTTGCGACAGTTGTGCTGCACCTGCTTGGGTTGGAACTCGCTCTCGGCATCAAAGCCAACTGCCGACCAATCAATGTTGGTATCACGCTCTTGCACGGCAATAAGATAGGGTTCTGAGCCGCATTCGTCCTTACAAATGCGGCGCCACTCAGAAATCACATGCTCCGGATCTCGAATAAGCGATGGGCGATACACGGATAGGACGGGCTTGCCGTCTATTCGGAGATATCGCTCATCGCTGAAATCATGGACAACATCCCTCATGAAGGCGGTGTAGTTCTCGGAACTCTGGGTGATCTCCATCAAGACATCGTTGCTCGTACCGCTGAATCGCTTTGTCCAGTTTTCATTCGCCCAGCAATAAAAGAAAGGCATGTCAAGGTTTGAGTCATCCAGAAACATATCTAAAGGTCCTTCGAGAAGTCTCTGACCACCATCGAACCAGTAGTAGTAAAAACAGAAAGCTCCTACGCCATAATTCTTCGCAAGCTCAATCTGCCTTTGCATATTGCATTTCAAGCGCAAATCGTAATAGCCGAGCTCGCCGGGCTTCCTTGGCTGATAATGCCCCGTGAACTGAGGGACGGCCTTGCAAACATTGTTCCACTCAGTGGTTCCTCGTCCCCACCAGGAGTCATTTTGAGCATTGGGGTGGAATTGCGTCAAATAATATGCCACCAACAGCACGTCCGACTTAGCCTCATCATGCCTTCGATAGCCGACGTAGCCCTCGGCACGCGCATCATAACTTTCTAGGACATGCTCGGCGTAAGAGCTCAAAAGGTCATTATCAGCCACAATACGCAAGGAGCCCGCATCGGCTGCCGCTTCGCGTTCGAGAATACGCTCATAACGCCTGACTCTGAGGTTTTCTTTAAATTCAGCGCTCAACGGGAGTTTCCAAAACAAACCTTTAAGCTTCTCGTTGATTTGTCCGCAATTAAAAAGATTCATCGACATTCACCATCACGTATTCCAGCCTCGAGAGAAGAACGACCCAAAGCTTCCGCGATCCGCTCGCTCGCATGTCCGTCGCCGTAGGGATTGGAGGCGCGGGACATGGCGACGTACTCTTCGTCGTCGCAAAGAAGCCTACTGAACTCGCGGTAGATGGCCTCCTCCTCGGTGCCGACGAGCTTCAGCGTGCCTGCTGCCACGCCCTCGGGACGCTCGGTGGTGTCGCGCATGACGAGCACGGGCTTGCCCAGGCTCGGGGCCTCCTCCTGGATGCCGCCCGAGTCGGTGAGGATGATGTGGCTGACGGCCATGAAGTTGTGGAAGTCGAGAACCTCGAGCGGGTCGATGATATGCAGCCGTTCGAAGCCGTCAAGCTCCTCGTGCGCCGCCTTGCGGACGAGCGGGTTCATGTGGATGGGGTAGATCGCCTTGGTGTCGGGGTGCTCCTCCATCACGCGGCGGATGGCGCGAAACATGCGGTGCATGGGCTCGCCCAGGTTCTCGCGACGGTGCGCCGTGATGAGGATGAGGCGAGAGCCCTCCGCCCACTCGAGCTCGGGGTGGGTATAGCCATCGCGAACGGTGGTGCGAAGGGCGTCGATTCCCGTGTTGCCGGTGACCCAGATCTTCGACTCCGGCTTGCCCTCGTCCAGAAGGTTCTTCTTGCTGGCCTCAGTGGGGGCGAAATAGTACTCGCTCACGATGTCGACCGCCTGACGGTTGAACTCCTCCGGCCAGGGGCTGAAGATGTCGTGCGTGCGCAGGCCCGCCTCAACGTGGCCCACAGGGATCTGCAGGTAGAAGCACGCGAGCGTAGCGGCGAAGCTGGTCGTGGTATCGCCGTGTACGAGCACGACATCGGGCTTCTCGTCCTCGAGGACCGCCTTGAGCTTGAGCAGTACGTCGCACGTAACGTCGAACAGAGTCTGTCCCGGCTTCATGACGGCCAGGTCGTAGGCGGGTTTGACGTCGAACACGCGAAGCACCTGGTCCAGCATCTCACGGTGCTGACCGGTGACCGTCACAACCGTGTCGAACTCGTCGGGGCGCGCCCTCAGCTCGTTCACGAGCGGGCACATCTTAATGGCCTCCGGGCGAGTGCCGAAGACGAGCATAACTTTTTTCATATCAGCCTTTCAAAGCAAGTTGATAGCCGTCGAGAGTTTTCTCAGCAGCCTTCTCCCACGTGTATTCCGTAATTACCTTTCGGCCGAAATCCTCGTCGTAATTGACGGCGTAAGCCTCATCCAGCGCAGCCCTGATGGAGGAAGGGCTGCTGACATCGCAATAAAACGCGCTGTCACCGAAATAATCCCGCGTCGTTCCTTTGGGAGATACCACGATATTGCACCCCATAGCGGCTGCCTCCAGACTCACGAGGCCCGGCGTCTCGAACCAACTAGGCAACACGCTCACACGGCACTCGCGGCACAGCTTGTAGATGTCTTCGTTGGGAATTTGCTCGATCCATTCCATGTTCGGATTGGCTTCTATCTCCGACACAACCTTGTTCGCATACTCGATATGCCCGGGAGACTTCTTTCCCACAAAGACGACCTTGTAATCCGACCCCTCCACCGCCTTGATTAGGTTGAGCTGGTTCTTGCGAATGTCGATGCGGCCGATGCAAACAATCCATCCACTGAATCGCTCGTATCATGTTGATTCAACCTCTTTTGCGGCCTTAATGCTCGCGACGTCGACGGCGTTGGGGACGACCACATAGTTGTCGGTGCGAAAACCGAGATGAGCCGCTATCTGGTCCATCTCGGTCTTTGCATTCGGCAGGAACACATCGCAGTTGTCCAATATCTCGAGCTGCATCTTTTGGAAGCTATGTGTCATAAGGTAGCGTGCACCCTCGCTGCGCTCCCCGCGCAAGACGTACTTTCCGAAGGCCTTGAGGCGCTCCATTCCATCGACGCTAAGATGTTTTCCCAAAAAACCTCTCAGGCCGTTTGCTGCGCTTTTTTCGAAGCTGTCAGTCGGCCAGTAAATCGTGGAGAGCACGACAGGCTTTCCGGCCTCCTTGGCGTTTTTCGACTGGATGAAAGTTTCCTGGACCCGCGTGAGGTTGAACAAGTGGACCACATCGTATCCAGAAACATCGGGTCGCAAGTCCAAGGACAGGTCGACATCAATACCCTTTGATTCAAGGGCCTCCTTCGTCTTTACAAGTTGTGTCGTGTCACCGCCCGCTAGATCAAAAACGTTTTGGCGGGTCTGCATCAGTACTTTCACAGCTGCTCCATATTTGCTTTTTCAGAAGAGCCAAACAGGTATTCTTCGAGCTCATCCTCCCAGTCGGGCATGTGGAGGCCGACCGACTGGAGCTTGGACAGGTCGAGCGCGGAGTGGACCGGGCGCGGGGCGACGGGGCCCTCGGCGCTCGCGTAGTAGTCGGCGGTCGATACCGGCACGACCCTGTCCCCGTTGCCGTTGGCGGCCTCGAAGACGGCGCGGGCGATATCGGCCCAGGACTTGACGGTGCCGGAGCCGGTGCAGTCGTAGGTGCCGTAGGGGGCGTGCGTCCCCAGCACGTGGAAGATGGCCCCGGCCATGTCGCGCGTGAAGGTCAGGCGGCCCAGCTGGTCGTCAACGACCGTGAC
>OLNT01000422.1_pt1 | contig 28101 bp, 21 predicted proteins | sample 1672641 | NCBI WGS metagenome assembly OLNT01 (sample SAMEA3136708, study PRJEB25190) | human gut metagenome
ATCGAGGCCAACGAGGCCGGCGAGCTGGATGCCGAGCTCGAGCAGGCCGCCGCTGAAGCGGTGGCGAGCGCGATCGAGGAATCCGAGGAGCTGGCCGCCGCCAAGGCCGAGGCCGCCGATTGGCAGGACAAGTACGTGCGCCTGCACGCCGAGTGGGATACCTACCGCCGGCGCATGACCGAGCAGCGCGAGGCCGAGAAGGTCCGCGCCACGGAGAAGCTCATGGAGAGCCTTATCCCGGTGCTCGACGACTTCGCCCGTACGGTGGACTACGCCGAGACCAACGGCGAGACCGGCTTGCTCGGCGGCGTAAAGGCCGTGCAGACCAAGCTGTCCGATACGCTGGCCAAGGGAGGCCTGGTCGTGATCAGCCCCGCCGGTGAGGCGTTCGACGCCCTTGAGTGCCAGGCCGTGGGTACGGTGGACGATCCGAGCGTTCCCGATGAAACGGTCGCGCAGGTTTACCAACCCGGATACAAAATGGGTACCAAGGTAATCAGGCCTGCCATGGTGACGATCACCACGGGCGGCCCCAAGAGGGAAAAGCCCGAAGAAGAGTAAGACGAACGAGGGCGGCCGCAGCTTGGCCGCCTTCGTGCTTGAAAGAGCAATTCTAAGTAACTAACTAAGGTAATGGAGGTGGAACGAATGGCGTCTACGCCCGATTATTACAAAACGCTAGGCGTTCCGCGCACCGCCACGGCCGATGAGATAAAGAAGGCGTTTCGCAAGCTCGCTCGCAAGCATCATCCCGATGCCGGCGGCGACGAGGCCAAGTTCAAAGAGCTGAACGAGGCCTACGAAGTCTTAAGCGACGAGAAGAAGCGCGCGCTTTACGACCAGTACGGCACGGCGAACGAGAACCAGATCCCCCAGGGATGGGGCGGTGGCCAAGGCTTTAACGTCGAGGATATCTTCGGTGGCGGTGGGGCCGGCGGCTTCGGCGGCAGTTGGGCCGACATTCTGGAGAGCATTCGCCACGGTGAAGGTGCGTTTGGGGGCAACTGGGACTTCGGCGGCGGTTTTGGCGGCCAGCCTCAGCCCCGTCGCGGCCAGGATATGAACGTGACGTTGAACGTGACGTTCGACGAAGCGTTCAACGGCACGGAGAAGCGCATCACCGTGCGCATTCCCGGCAAGAGCGAGTCCGACACCCACACGGTGAAGGTGCCCGCCGGTGCTGTCGATGGCGGCCGCGTGCGCCTGAAGGGCCAGGGAGCTCCTGGCGAAAACGGTGGTGCGGCGGGCGACTTGCTCATCACCACTAAGATTGACGCGCATCCCTACTTCGGTCGCGATAAGGCCGACGTGACGGTTGATTTGCCGATCAATGTGGCGGAGGCAGCGCTCGGTGCTTCCATCGTGGTGCCCACGCCCGACGGCAAAAAGATCAAGGTGAAGGTGCCCGCTGGCACGCAAGACGGCAAGGTGCTCACCATTAAAGGCAAAGGAGCGCCCGATCTGAAGAACAAGGGGCAGTTCGGCAACTTGAAGATTCAGATTCACGTTGAAGTGCCCACGGACATGAACGACGAGCAGAAAAAGGCCATGGAGGACTTCCTCGCCGCGACGGGAGAGGAGAAGCGCCCATGGGCCTAGACGACAAGAACCGGCCGCTGTACATGATCAGCATTGCCGCGGAACTGGCGGGCGTGCACCCGCAGACCCTGCGCTCCTACGAGCAGAAAGGTCTGGTCACGCCGCGGCGAACCAGTGGCAACACGCGCATGTACTCCCAGGCCGATATCGATCGGCTCAACCTGATCAACGAGCTGACGAGCGAGGGCATCAACCTCGCCGGTGTCACGCGCATCCTTGATCTGCAGAGCCGGCTGGATGAGCGCGAGGAAGAAGTGGAAGACCTGCACGCGCGGGTGCGCCGCCTCGCCGATCGCGTTCGCGAATTGGAAACCCGCACCCCCGTCGGCGCCATCGTCCGCGTAACGCCGACGAGGCGTTTACCATAAAGGAGAACGTATATGAGACTAGATAAATTGGCGGTGACGGCGCAAGAGGCTTTCCAGAACGCGATGGGCGTTGCTGGTGAGGCCGATGCCGCCGTTATCGAGCCCATTCACTTGTTGAAGGCGCTGCTCGATTCCGACGAGAACAACCTCGCCGCCATCGTGAAGCGCATCGGCGCCGACCCGGTCTGGCTGTCCCAGAACGTGGCCGACGAGATTGCCAAGATGCCCAAGCAGACTGGCGCCACTCCTATGGCCATTCCCGGTCAGGACCTTATCAAGGTCATTGATAACTCGGTGAAGATCGCCGAGAAGCTCGGTGACAGCTACGCGACGAGCGAGCACCTGCTCATTGCCCTGTCCGAGGACAAGGGTGCCGCGGGTCGCATCCTCACGACGGCGGGCGTCACCCGCAAGAACATCGAGGCGGCCTACGAGAGCCTGCGCGGCGACACCCGCGTGACCTCGCAGACCGACAAGACCCAGTTCGAAGCGCTGGAGCAGTACGGCCAGAACCTCACCCAGCAGGCCCGCGAGGGCAAGCTCGATCCGGTCATCGGCCGTAACGAGGAAATTCGCCGCACCATTCAGGTGCTGTCGCGCCGTACGAAGAACAACCCGGTGCTCATTGGCGAGCCCGGCACCGGCAAAACCGCTATCGTCGAGGGTCTGGCCCAGCGCATCGTAGCTGGTGATGTTCCCTCGTCGCTGAAGGATCGCGAGATCGTCTCGCTCGATCTGGGTGCGATGATGGCCGGCGCGAAGTATCGCGGCGAGTTCGAGGATCGTTTGAAGAACGTGCTGCGTGAGGTGAAGGAAGCCGACGGCAACATCATCCTGTTCATCGACGAGCTGCACACCATCGTGGGTGCCGGCGCTGGCGGCGACTCTTCCCTGGACGCGGGCAACATGCTGAAGCCGGCTCTGGCTCGCGGCGAGCTGCGCGCCATCGGCGCCACCACGCTCGATGAGTACCGCAAGTACATCGAGAAGGACGCCGCCTTGGAGCGCCGCTTCCAAACGGTGCTCGTGAGCGAGCCGACGGTGGAGGACACCATCGCCATTCTGCGCGGCCTGAAGGAGAAGTACGAGATCCACCACGGCGTGCGCATCACCGACGGCGCCATCGTGAGCGCGGCCGAGCTTTCCGACCGCTACATCACCGACCGCTTCCTGCCCGACAAGGCCATCGACCTCATGGATGAGGCGGCTTCACGGCTGCGCATCGAGATCGACTCCATGCCCGAGGAAGTGGATGCCGCCGAGCGCAAGCTCATCCAGATGCAGATCGAGGAACAGGCCCTCATGAAGGAGACCGACATGGCCTCCCAGGAACGCCTGGAGAAGCTGCGCCACGACATCGCGGCCGCCCAGGAATCCCTCGATTCCCAGAAGGCTGAGTGGCAGAACGAGAAGGACGCCATCGTCGACGTGCAGAACCTCAAGGCCGAGTTGGAAAGCGCTCAGCTTGATGAGGAGCGCGCCACCCGCGAGGGCAACCTGCAGCTCGCTTCCGAGATCCGCTACTCGCGCATTCCCCAGCTGCAGCAGCAGCTGCACGTGGCCGAGGAAGCCGTGAAGATGAAGCAGCAGGACGGCGCTATTCTGAAGGAAGAGGTTTCCGAAGAGGAGATCGCGTCGGTCGTGGCTGCCTGGACGGGCATCCCCGTGGCCAAGATGATGCAGGGCGAGATGGAAAAGCTCGTCGATTTGGAAGAGGTTCTGAAGGGCCGCGTCATCGGCCAGGACGAGGCCGTGGGTGTCGTGGCCGGTGCCATCCGCCGCAACCGTGCGGGACTTTCCGACCCGAACCGTCCCATTGGCTCTTTCCTGTTCCTCGGCCCCACCGGCGTGGGCAAGACAGAGCTGGCCAAGACGCTGGCCGAGTACCTGTTCGATTCCGAGAAGGCCATGGTACGCATCGACATGTCCGAGTACATGGAGAAGTTCTCCGTGCAGCGCCTGATCGGAGCGCCTCCGGGATACGTGGGCTACGACGAGGGCGGCCAGCTCACCGAAGCCGTGCGCCGCAATCCCTACTGCGTGGTGCTGCTCGACGAGATGGAGAAGGCCCATCCCGACGTGTTCAACATCCTGTTGCAGGTGCTCGATGACGGCCGGCTCACCGACGGCCAGGGCCGCGTGGTGAACTTCAAGAACTGTATCATCATCATGACCTCCAACGTGGGAAGCCAGATCATCCGCGAGCATGCAGCCGAAGGTCGCGCCTACGACGAGGCCCAGGCCACCGGTGGCGAGACCATGGGCGAGATGGCCGAGAAGATGATGTCCATGACGCCCGAGCAGGCCGCCAAGCGCATGCAGGAGTTCACGAACAAGATTCAGGACGCCCTTTCCACGACGTTCCGCCCCGAGTTCCTGAACCGTATCGACGACGTGATCACCTTCAACGAGCTGTCCATCTCGGCTATCGAGCCTATCGTGGATCTGCAGCTCGAGCAGGTGCGCGACCGCCTGCAGGCTCGTCATATCACCTTGGACGTGACGCCGGCGGCCATGGAGCACTTGGCCATCGACGGCTACGATCCGGTGTACGGCGCCCGTCCGCTGAAGCGCCTCATCCAGCGCGAGGTGGTCGACCGCATCGCCGAGAAGGTCATCTCCGGCGAGCTGCGCGACCGCAGCCACGTGCTGATCGACCTGGACGCCGAGGGCGATTACACCTGCCGAGTGGAAGGCCCCATGGATCTGGACGGCCTGAACCTGGACGACCCCAGCTTCCTCACGGCCGGCCCCGACCCCAAGGAGACCCTGCAGGACCTGGACACCCTGTCGGACGGCGACCTCGGCGAAGACCCCATCGCCTAAAGGCCCGGGCGTCCTCAGCTCCCGTCCGTAAGGCTCGAGAATCTGTAGGGGCAGGCTTCAGCCCGTCCTCGAGGAGGCCAAACCTCGCCCCTTCGCGCACTGGAAGCCGGCGCGCTACCCAACTGAATACCCCTTTCACAGCAAGCGCCCCGGGCAGCCAAGACCCGGGGCGCTTTTGTTGCGTCCGGCCGAACCAGGAGCCCTCTACTATAGTTGCTATTTCTGCTATTTCTGCTATTTTTGCTATAGTTGCTATTTCGATGGTGCAGAGGTGCTTATGCGTGGTCTGCCTGCTAGCGATGACCCATGACGAGGGCGTGAGTGCCACCGCCGTGATAGCCGATCGTCTACAGGTGAGCCCCACATCGCTGACGTCATACCGGCGACTGCTGATCCAGCGCCAGGTGATCGAGCAGACGGCCCGGGGCTACGTGAAGTTCTCGATCCCCTATCTGGGTGAATATCTTGTTGCCAACCGTGAGACCCTGCTCGCCCGCTACGGGCGCTAGGGCCGCCTCTTTCACAGCAAGTGCCCCGGGCAGCCAAGACCCGGGGCACTTTTGTTGGACGCTCGCAGTGGCCCAGCCCGCTGTTCTCGGATAATGTCGCTGTGGTCTGTAGAGCTTGAGATTCGCCGGCCTCGTGGAATGGGGGCAAGCTTCTCAAATCGACGCTTATGGGAGCGACTCAAGCTTCTCTAGGAGCTCCTCACGCGAATGAATGCCCAGCTTCAGATAAATACTGCGCACTTGGGAGCGTACGGTGTGGAAGGAGACGGTGAATTGTTCTGCGATGGACTTCACCGTGTGCCCCTTGGCCAAGGGGACGAGAACGGCCGCTTCGCGCTCGGTGAGGTCGTGCTTCTTTGCGAGGTGAGCGCATTTGTCCTCAAGCGGCGAGGCGCTGGCGGCCGGCGATCGATGGGGGAGGCCAGTGTAGAAGAACCCGAATATCAGCACGAGCAGGGAGATCACGAGAAAGATCAGGGCGAGCACCAAAGCCGAGGGAGGGTCGAGGGCAAAGACCGTAACCAGAATCTCGCTTGCGAGGCGCGATGCGAAGAACAGGAATGCCGCCAGGCGAAAGCCGAGACAGGCAGGCTTTCCGACAGCGCTCGCCAACGTGCCCGGCAGGAAGAACATGAGTCCTCCCAAGAGGAACGCCGCCGTGTTGAGAAGAAAGGCGATGAGGTGTAAGCCGCTTTCGGGAAAAAGGATGACAAGCAGAGCGCTCAAGCAAATAAGGAGCACAAAGCCCGAGGCAAGCCAGAGGCCCGTGCGTAGCACAAAGGGCCTTCTCTGGAAGTAGAGCGCGAAAGCCCCCGTGACTACGACGCCCGCAAACGATGTAGTGGCAATCGAAATACCCGCCGAGGGCGTGAACACGGTGCGGAAGGCGAAGCTGAGCAAACTGTAGGCGCAGATAGCCAGGGGCACGAGCGCCGAGAACTCGGGTCGGTCTTCCGGCGCCGCCGGAGGCTCCTCTTCCGGGGGCGGCGGGGCAAGGAGAACGTCAAGGACGACGGCGACGAGCATCAGCACGAGAAGCCCGAAGCGCGCGGGGACGGTCAGCGCCATGTAGACGGTGAGCGCAAGCACGGCCACTATCCCCGCGCAAAGCATTTGGAGGGATCCTCGCCGAGCCGAAAGGGGTCGGGCCATGCGCGACCAGAGGCAGAGGAGCGAGGCGCAGGCCGCGCCCATGAGCACCTGGCGAAGAACGAGGTATTGGAGGAGCTCGCCGGAAGGAACGAGAGGCTGGGCAACCAAGAGCGTCGCAGTTGCAAGGCCGAACGCGAGGGATGCGAACAGCGAGGGAGCGGGGCGGCCTTTTTTGGCGAGAGGGAGAGAGATGGCGAGCAGGGCGATAAAAGCTATCTGCCACGAGAAGGAGAGCATTGCCGGCGAAGCGTCCGATCCGGCTCCTGCGATTGCCGTCTGCCCCATGGCTATGAGCAGCCAACCCCAAATGAGGCCGGACAACAAGGCGAGCCGAACCGTAGCGGGCAAGGTTGATCCCTTCGGATCGTCCTGTTCGCACACGTAGCCTTTTTCGCGTCGCGCCATCAAATAACCTGTCCCCACCTGCCATTTAACACAAAATGAACGAGTGAATCGCGGGCATTTAGCTCATCGGGGGCGATGAACTGCCACCCCTTTTCCCCGATTCTCTTCGCGGCGGAATTATACCGCTGCGTAAAGGAAAAGGAAACATGGAACGAGGAGGGTAAGAATGAAGGAAAATGTTACTGCCGAGGTTTTCCCCACGCTGCGCAACATCTCGCTTTCGCGCAGGACGTTTGTCGCCTGCGCGGCCATTGCGGCCGCCCAGGCTGCTCTCGTGTCTGCGGGGTGCGCTCCCGAGGTGCAACCATCGGGGGAGGGACTTGCCTCGACCGCGGCGTTTGTCCCGGGGACGTATACGGCGTCCGCGCCCGGCAAGAAGGGCCCGGTGACTGTCGAGGTGCGCATGTCCGAAAGCGCCATCGAGAGCGTCGAGATCGTGGAGTTCGAAGACACCGAGCGCATCAGCGCCCCGGCTCGCGAGCGGGTGCCGCAGCAGATTGTGGAGCTGCAGAGCTTGAACGTAGACACCGTGACGGGCGCCACGCTGACGAGTATGGCCATCATCGAGAGCGTGGCTGATTGCGTCAACCAGGCGAACGGAGACGCTTCGGCGCTGAAGAAGGCCGCATCGCCGGAGAAGTCGGATGAGACCAAGGAGATCCAGGCAGATCTCGTGGTGTGCGGCGCCGGCGGTGCCGGCATGGCCGCCGCCGTCGCCGCGGCCCAGCAGGGCTTGGATGTGGTGGTGTTCGAGAAAACCGCCTATGCTGGCGGTAACGCGCTGGTCAGCGGTGGCTGGCTCGAGGTGTTCGAAGGCGTCGACGACATGAAGCCTGACATGACGGACGGCAACCGCGACATGTTCCATGCGACGCTCCAGAAGAGTCTGGACAATGGCGTTCCCAAGGACTTCGTCGATGCCGTGCAGGCCGACTTCGATGCGTATTTCGCCGCGGGCAACACGAAGGTGTACGACTCCATGGAGTACTACGCCCTGGACTACGCCTCGCGCAATGGCGGCCCGGCGAAGGAGTACTGGCTCCCCTATGCCCACAAAGTGAACGATCTGAACAACTGGCTTTTCGATCAGGGCTACACCGTGAGTGGCACGCTGGTCGGCATCGTCGGGTTCCCGTGGCCGCGCAAGGCCCATGCGGTGGACAAGGAGAACGGCGAGGGCTTCTTCAGCGTGTTCGACAACACGGTGGAGACCCAGAACCTCCCGATCACCTTCCTCTTCGAGACGCCCGTTTCCGAGCTGATCGTGGACGGCAAGGCTGTGGTGGGAGCCTCTGGCCAGTGCGCTGACGGCACCACTTATCGTGTTATGGCGGATCGCGGCGTCATTCTGGCTACTGGCGGTTATTCCGGCAATCCCGATCTGCTGAAGAAGTACAACGAGATGTGGCCTTGGGATGAGTCCACGGTTATTCCGACGACCAACAGCTACGGCCACACGGGCGATGGTCACGTGCTTGCCGAGGGCCTGGGAGCCGAGCTGAAGAACATGGGGCGTCAGATGGTGTTCCCCATTGCCGACTCCATCGACTATTCGACGGAGACTATCGTCGGCAATGCCGGTCTGGGGCTCTTCGTCAACGTGAACGGCGAGCGCTTCATCAACGAGTCGCTCGATCGCTTCGCCCTGTCCGCCGCCGTAATGAAGCAGCCCGAGGAGAAGCTGTTCATCATCAGCGATGCGCTCAACTCCGGTCTTGTGAACGGCTACAACGAGCAGGGCTACAGTGCGGACAAGCTCATCGAGGAGAGCAAGCTCTTCCGGGCGGACAGCATTGAGGAGCTGGCCCAGATGATCGGCGCCGATCCCTCGGTGCTTGCGAAGGCGGTTGACGATTACAACGCCATTGCACGTGGAGACGTGGCGGACACGGTGTTCGGTCGCGAGAACATGAGCGAGAAAGACGCTATCGTCGAGGCTCCCTTCTACGCCTCCCCGCGTACCTGGGCCGCCCATGTGACCATCGGTGGCGTTTCCGTCGGTCCCGATTACCAGGCCCTCACGGCCGACGGTGCGGGTATTGAGGGCCTCTATGTCGTGGGCGAATGCTCCGACGGCAACAGCGGTGTCTCCAGCATGAGCACAGGCCTTTCCTGCGTCAACCAGATGCTCGCCTAATCAGCCCCTCCCCATGGACGAGGCCCTCGCCGAACGGTCGGGGGCCTCGTTTGTGCTTGGTGGCCCTATGCCGGTTACGCAGCCACCTTCTCGGCGTTGCGACCTTGATCCAGTCCGCCGAAACGACTTTGGAGCTGTGCCGGCTATGCCGCGGCCTTCTCGGCTTTGCGAGCCTTGCGGGCAGCAGCGCGCTTCTGCATGGCGTCCACGCAGGTGGCCACGGCGGCATCGCCGGTGACGTTCACCGTGGTGCGCATCATGTCCAGGATGCGGTCCACGCCGGCCACCAGTGCCACGCCCTCCACAGGTAGGCCCACCGACTGCAGCACCATGGCCAGCATGATCATGCCGGAGCCGGGCACGCCGGCGGTGCCGATGGAGGCCAGCACCGCCGTCATCACGATGGTCAGCTGCTGGCCGATAGAAAGGTCGATGCCGAACACCTGGGCGATGAAGATGGCGCACACGCCCTGGTAGATGGCGGTGCCGTCCATGTTGATGGTGGCGCCGAGCGGCAGCACGAACGAGGTGACCTCCTTCGACACACCCATCTTCTCGGTGCACTCCATATTAATGGGTAGCGTGCCCATAGATGATGCCGAGGCGAAGGCGAAGCCCATCACCGGCATTTCGCCGCGTAAGAACTTCAGCGGGTTCATGCGGGCGAAGATTTTGATGATGCCCGAGTACACCAGGATGATCTGCACGATCATGGCCACGTAGGCCACCACGATGAGCCACAAAAGCGGCCGCAGCACATCGATGCCGTTGTTGGCGATGACGGGGCAGATGAGCCCGAACACGCCGAAGGGCGCCACCAGAATGATGCCGCGCATGATGGCGATGCACACGTCCGACATGGCGTTGCAGATCTTGATGACCGGCTCGGCCTTCTTTCCGGCAGCGATCATGCCGAAACCAAACACCACAGCGATGACGATGACCTGCAGCATGGTGGCGTCGGCCATGGGCTGGAAAAAGTTGCTGGGGAACATGTTCACGATGGTGTCAATGAGTGACGGCGGCTCGGTGGCCTCGTAGGACAGCTCGCCTGAAGGCATCGTGTAGCCGGCGCCCACGTTCATCACGTTCGCGAAAATGAGGCCCAGCGTGACGGCGCAGGCGGTGGTGGCCAGGTAGAACAGCACCGTCTTGCCGCCGATGGCGCCGACCTTCTTCACGTCGTCCAGGGATACGACGCCAGCGATGATGGAGAACAGCACCAAGGGCACGACGATCATCTTGATAAGGTTCAGGAAGATGGTGCCGAAGGGCTTGATGTAATTGTCGGCGATCTCGGGCGCCCCCTGCAGAGCCATGCCGGCCAGCACGCCCAGAATGAGCGCGATGAAGATCCAGGTCGTCAGCGACAGGCGCTTGAACCAGGGCTTGGGCTTGTCGTGGCCGTTCCCGTTGTCGCCGCTGTCGGGCGTTGGTGCGACCGTCTCGGTAGCGTCAGCAGGTGCCGAAATGATGGAATCGTCGGCCATGGCGGTGCGTCCTTTCCCTTTGTGCATAAATCGACCCCATTATAAGCATATCTACAGGGAAAATAAGGCACGTGGCCAAGCGATCTAACGGCCCCGCAACAAATGGAGAAATGCCCCGTGCTGCTTTTTGGGAAAGGCCATAATGGCATTGAGAGCTGCCGGGGACGCGCCGGTGCGAGATGTGTGGAATAGCGTTTCTGCCTGAAGAGGGCGGAAGTGCCATGATATGGTGTGCCGCACTTCAGGGGACGATATGCTTGAAAGGAACGTCTATGGATCGCAAGGAAATAGTTGCCGCCGCCGAGGCATACTGGGATGCTCATCGCGATGCTATTGTGGCTGACATCGCCAAGCTCGTGGAAATTCCCTCGACCGAGGACTTGGCCGCTGCTGCACCGGGTGCACCCTATGGCCCGGGCCCCGCTGCCGCCCTGGAAGCGGCGCTCGAGATCGCCGAGGGGATGGGCATGGCCGCCACCAATTGCGAGGGTCACATCGGCTTCGCAGATCTGCCCGGCGAAACCGACACTCAGCTGGGCATTATCGGGCACATGGATGTGGTGCCCGCTGGCCCGGGCTGGACGTTCGAGCCCTTCAAGGTGACGGAAAAGGATGGCTACCTCATGGGCCGTGGTTGCCTGGACGACAAGGGCCCGTCGATGGTTGCCCTTCATGCGGTGAAGTGCCTGAGCGGGCTCGACGTGCCGCGGCCCTATACCATCCGCTTTCTGTTCGGCGCCAACGAGGAAACCTCCATGGCCGATGTGACCTGGTACCTCGAGAACTACGAGAGCCCGGCGTTCCTCTTCACGCCCGATGCCGACTTCCCCGTGTGCTACGGCGAGAAGGGCGGCTACGACGGGTGCATCACGAGCGTGCCCATCGCCGACCCGGTGATTCTGGACATCTCTGGCGGCGTGGTGACCAACGCGGTGCCCGGCGAGGCCTGGGCCGTCGTGCGCGCCGATGCCGCCGCGCTGCCCGCAGCCGAGCGCATTACCGTGGAAGACGCCGGCGACGGCACGGCGCGCATCGATGCTACGGGTGTGAATGCCCATGCCGCCTGGCCCGAGCGTGGCATCTCCGCCATCATGCTGTTGGCGAACTACCTGCTGGAGAACGGCCTGTGCAACCAGCAAGAACGCGAGTTCTTGGAACTCGTGCAAAGCCTCGTGTCCGACACCACCGGCGCCGGCGTGGGCATCGCCACGGCCGACGAGTACTTCGGACCGCTCACGGTAGTGGGCGGCACCATCCGCAAAGAGGGCGACCGCCTCGTGCAGACCATGGATAGCCGCTGGCCCACGTCCATCACGGCCGAGGAAATCACGGCCGCACTGACGAAGCTCACGGACAATATCGGTGCCACCTTCGAGAATACCCTGCTCATGGTGCCCTTCCTCGTGAAGCCCGACGATCCGGAGATTCAGGTGCTGCAGGACGCCTTCCAGTTCGTGACCGGCGACACCGAGCACAAGCCCTTCACCATCGGCGGCGGCACCTACGCCCGCGAGTTCAAGAAGGGCGCGTCTTTCGGCGTGAACATGCCCTGGATCGAGAACCCCGATTGGGTCGGTGGCGAGCACGGCCCCGACGAGGGCGTCTCCGAAGAGCTGCTGAAGACCTCCTTCAAGATCTACGTGCTGGCTCTCGCCGAGCTGCAGGGGTTGAAGATCGTGTAGAGGCGCTTCTCCCTCGACCTTGTTTCCCGGGCCCTGCATTCGCTGCAGGGCCTTTTTTGCGATTGGGCGTCGGCGGAGGCGCGGGCATAGGCATTTTCGATGCTCTCATCTGGAATTAACCCGTGATTTCCTGATGATCGGACATGACGGCCCGTCAGCTGTGCTATAGAATAGATTAAATGCAATCAGAGGTTTACTTTTTGGAGGACGACGTGCTTAACGCAATCATCGTTGACGACGAGGCTCCTGCCCGTTCCGAACTGCGCTTTCTTCTCGACGAAGTTGGCGGAGTTGAAGTGACAGCCGAAGCTGCCAACGTGCGCGAGGCTATCGAGAAGCTGAAAGAGTATCCCTGCGACGTCATGTTCATGGACGTGAACATGCCCGAGGCCACCGGCCTTCAGCTGGCCGAGGCCCTGCAGCACCTCAAGTTCCCCCCGGCGGTGGTGTTCGTGACGGCTTATTCCGAGCACGCGCTGGACGCCTTCAAGGTCAGCGCCATCGACTACTTGGTCAAGCCGGTGGAGACCGAGCGCTTGGCCCAGGCCATCGCCCGCGTGCGCGAGCAGGTGGCCCTGCACCTGCAGGCTCACAAGTCCGAGCGCATCCCCGTGGAAAAGGGCGGCAAGAAGATCCTCATCGGCATCGACAAGATCCGCTTCGTCATGGCCCGCGACGACTACGCCTACCTGCAGACCGATACCGACCGCTACTTCTCCACGGTGAGCCTGGCCCAGTTGGAGAAGCGCCTCGACGGCCACGGATTCTTCCGCGTGCACCGCGGCTATCTGGTGAACCTGTCTATGGTGGAGGAGATTGAGTCCGTCTCCGGCGGTACGCTGCTGCTTACGCTGAACGGCGTGGAGGAGAAGATCCCCGTGTCCCGCCGCCGCGTGTCTTCGCTGAAGAAGGCGCTGAATCTGTAGAACGTCTTGCGCCAAATGATGCACTGACGAGCCCCGCACCGGGGCTCGTTCCGTTCACAGAACCGCCATAGGGTTGTGGGGATGTGGGCGCGCTTCGGCGGCCTTTGCTAGAATATTTCCACTAGATTAACGAGGAGGGGCCCCGGTGCCAGGCGCAAGGGGCCCGTTTGCAATTCTGCTGGCTGGCGGAAATTGCCCAGAGAGAAGAGGAGCGCCATGCTCTCCGTTGACGTTGAGAAGCTGTATCCGGCGGCAAAGACCCTGGTGAAAGCTCGTGCGGCAAGCCGCATTCATGCCAAGGACGCCACGCTGTACGATTTCTCCCCCGAGGCGCAAGCGTGCGCGAGCGACTACATGGGATGGGTCGATCTGGCCACCAGCCCCATGTGCGACATGGACGCCATCCAATCCTTCGCTGACGAGGTGGTGGAGGCGGGCCTCGACACGATTCTGCTCATCGGTCAGGGCGGCTCCACCCAGGCGCCCATGACCCTCACGAAGTACAACAAGCATGATTCCAATCGCGTGAAGTTCCGCACGTTGGATTCCGACTCGCCCGTGCGCGTGCGTGAGATGCTCACCATTTGCGACCCCCATCGCACGCTGGTCATCATTTCTTCGAAGAGCGGCGGCACCATCGAGCCGCGCATGCTGCTGGAGGCCGTGCGCGCCTCCTTCGAGAAGGAGCTCGGCGAGCATGTGGTGAAGCACCTGGTCGCCATCACCGACCCGGGTAGCGATCTCGATCGCCAAGCCCGCGAGGAGGGCTGGCGTGCCGTGTTCTCTGGCGAGCCCACGGTGGGCGGCCGTTTCTCGGCGCTCTCCGTGTTCGGCCTGGTGCCGGCGGCGCTCACGGGCATCGACATGGAGGCCTTCATGGCCCATGCCCGCGAGGCCGAGGAGGCCTGCTCGGAAGACGCCATCGACAACCCGGCCATCAACCTGGCGGCGTTCCTCTACGACAATTACCTGAAGGGCCGCAACAAGTTCTCGTTCCTCACCCCCAAGCGCGGGCGCGTGCTGGGCCTGTGGATCGAGCAGCTGGTGGCCGAGTCGCTGGGCAAGAACGGTGAGGGCATTCTGCCGAACATCGAGATCGACTCGCTGCTGCTCACGGAAGACCCGGGCGATCGGTCCATCATCATGTACCAGACCCAGACCGACCTGTGGGACGAGCGCCGCAACTTCGAGATGAGCCTCGCTTACATCGACCCGGCTATCCCGCGGCTGAACTACCGCATCGATACCGTGGAGGAACTGGCCGAGCACTTCGTCATGTGGGAGTACGCCATCGCTATGTGCGGCTACCTCATGGGCGTGTGCCCCTTCGACCAGCCCGACGTGGCCTCCGCGAAGGCCGAGGTGCTCGACATCCTGAAGAACGGCCAGCCCGAACCCGACTTCACCGAGGTGTTCACGAGCGATGTGGACATGGGTCGCGTGGAAGTGTCCTTCGCGCCCATGTTCGAGGGCTGCGAGGATTTGCACGAGGCGCTCTACGCGCTGCTGTCCTCCATCCAGCCCGGCGATTTCTTCGCGTTGAACGCCTTCCTGCCGTTCACGGGCGAGGGCCGGCGCGAGGCTATCGAGCAGATTCGCCATGGCGTGGCCGAGTCCTTCAGCTGCGTGTCGTGTTTGGAAGTGGGGCCGCGCTACCTGCATTCCACGGGTCAGCTGCAGAAGGGTGGCCCGAACATGGGCGTCTTCCTTATTCTGTCGGCTGACGAGTTGAAGGACATCCCGCTGCCCGAGGGGGCCTCGGCGCCTAGTCTCGGCGAGCTGGCGAAAGCCCAGGCCGCGGGCGACCTGGTGACGTTGGTCAAGCGCGGACGTCGCTGCGTGCACCTGCATCTGCCGGACAACTCCGGCGTGACGCTGCGCCAGCTGGCCCAGGTGGTTGACGATGTGATTGCCGACATTCTGACCGATCGCGCCTTGGCCGAGGCCGCTGCCATGGCCGAGGACGAAGAGCTGGCCGAGGCTACCGTGGTCGTGGAGGCCGCCGAAGCGAGTGAAACTGCCGTGGAAGCCGAGTTCGCCGAAGCGCCCCAGGACGCCGATGCTGAGGCCGTGGCCGCAGAAGTTGCTGCCACCGAGGGCGAGGCCAGCGAAGCGTAGGCGTTCCCCGCATCCTCTCAAATGGGCAATTCATCCTGATGAAGTGAGGTTGATTCCCGTTGAAAGTCGCGTTGTATTACACTACACTTGCGCGCACGGACGAGCGGACTGCTTCTTTCGTCGAAGGGAGCAGCTATGTACGTAAGCTGGATGGAACTCCTCACGTTTTGTTTGGTGATCGTAGCGGTGATTGATTTGACCGCGCGCTTGCGGCAGTAGCCGCGCGGGCGACAATGAAAAAGCCGCCCCTCGCATAGGAAGAACGGCTCTTCATCACATTAGAACAGGTAATGTGAAGCAGTCGTGCCCGAATGCAGCGGGCCTCCGCTTGTCCGTAGTATATCGCGCTAAAGGGCCCAAGGCAAGGGAGCGGTTTATGATTGATGCGGTCGATATTCATGTGAAGGGCATTGTGCAAGGAGTGGGGTTTCGCCCCTTCGTTTACCGGATGGCGAAGAAGTACCTCATCAACGGCTGGGTGCTGAACGCTGCCGACGGCGTGTACATTCATGCCGAGGGCGAGAGCAAGCTGGTGGACGAGTTCATTATGGAGCTGTCCGACAACCCGCCGGCCGCGTCCCGCGTAGAGGAGATCGACATCAAGGAAGTGCCCCTGGAGGACTTCGACAGCTTCGAGATCCGCTTTTCCGACGATGATGCCGTAGAAGAGACGACGCTCGTCTCGCCCGAGCTTGCCACGTGCGAGGACTGCGTGCGCGAGCTGTTCAACCCCAACGATCGCCGCTACCGTTATCCGTTCATCAACTGCACGAACTGCGGGCCGCGCTTCACCATCATCGACCACTTGCCCTATGACCGGGTGGCCACGTCCATGGCGGCCTTCCCCATGTGCGAGAAGTGCGCCGCCGAGTACGCCGACCCGCTCGACCGCCGCTTCCACGCCCAGCCCGATGCCTGCTTCGAATGCGGCCCTTCGGTGACGTGGAGCGTTGGGACTGACGATGATAAGCTCGTCGGTAAGACGCGCGAGGAGTCGGATGCCATTTTCGCGGCGGCGGTGGAGATGCTCATGGAAGGGAAGATTTTGGCCGTGAAGGGGCTGGGAGGCTTTCATCTCGTGTGCGATGCGAACAACGCCGAGGCGGTGGCCGAGTTGCGCCGGCGCAAGCGACGCGACGGGAAGGCCCTGGCGGTCATGGCGCCGACGGTGGCTGCAGTCCGGGCGCTGTGCTTCGTGAGCGAGGAGGAGGAAGCGGTGCTCACCGGGGCGTCGCGGCCCATCGTGCTCTTGCGCAAGCGCCCCGACGGGGCCATCGGGGCCGGCGTGGCCGACAGGCTTTCCGAGCTGGGTGTCATGGTTCCCTACACGCCGGTGCAGCATCTGCTTATGCACGATTTCGCGGAGGCTTGGGAGGCGGCGCATCCTGAAGAGGCGGCCGCGGCCTGCGCCCCCGGCACGCCTGTGCCGCTTTTGGTGATGACCTCGGGTAACGTGCATGACGAGCCCATCTGCATCGCCGACGAGGAGGCCCGCGAGAAGCTGGCCGGCATCGCCGATGCCTTTTTAGGGAACAATCGCCCCATCCTTACGCGCTTCGACGATTCGGTCGTGCGGCTGATCCAGGTGGACGAGGTCGACGGGAAGTCCGGATACGCCATCCAGTTCCTGCGCCGGGCGCGGGGCTATGCGCCTGTGCCCGTGTCGGTGGCGGCCGAGGGCGCTGCGCCTGCCGAGGGCGTCATTTTCGCCGCCGGCCCTGAACAGAAGAACACCTTCACGCTGCTGCGCGGCACCGACGGCTTCGTATCCCAGCACATCGGAGACGTGGAAAACGCCGAGACCTACGACGCGTGGCTGGCCACGAAGGATCGCTTCGAGAGCCTCTTCGAAATGGAGCCTGCGGCGGTGGCATGCGACTTGCACCCCGAGTACCTGACGAGCAAATGGGCCCATCACCAGGGACTTCCTGTGACCGAAGTGCAGCATCACCATGCCCACATTGTGTCGGTCATGGCCGAGCACGGGCTGGCCGACGCAGTCTGCGGCATCGCCTTCGACGGCACGGGCTATGGCGTGGATGGGGCCATCTGGGGAGGCGAGGTGCTGCTGGCCAACCGCTCCAATTTCGAGCGCTTCGCCAACTTCGCCTACGTGCCCATGCCTGGAGGAGCTGCGGCCATCAAGCATCCGCTGCGCATGGCCTATGGCGTGCTGTGGGCCTACGACCTGCTGGAACATCCAGCTGCCGCGGTGGCTTTGGCGCCTCTGGGCGATGAGGCCGAGGTGTGCGACACCATGATCGAGCGCGGGCTGAACACGCCCATGACGTCCTCGGTCGGGCGCCTGTTCGACGCGGCCAGCGCTCTGCTGGGCATTTGCACGGAGCCCAGCTACGAGGGCGAGGGTGCCATCCTTCTGGAGGCGGCTATGGAAGCCGCCGGGGCCGACGTGGCCGGCGCTCCGGCTGTCGAAGAGGCCGCGGGTGTGGCAGGTGAGGACGAGCTGGCGGCGAGGGAGCGCTACGCCGTCATCGTCGAGAAGAACACCGCCACCGAGACAAGTACCGCGCAGGACACCTCGGTGCTGCTCCTGGATGCCGAGCCCACCTTCCACGCGTTGCTGGACGACCTGTCGGCGGGAGTGCCGGCGTCCGTCATCAGCCGTCGCTTCCACGATGCCATGGTTGGCGCCATCGTCATGAACGCCGAGTTGGTGCGAGCCATGTACGACATTTCCACGGTGGCGCTGTCGGGTGGCGTGTTCATGAACCGCTACCTTGTGGAGCACGTGCTGGCTGACTTGGCCGCTGCTGGTTTCACCGTCGCCATCAACCGCGATCTGCCCCCCAACGACGGTTGCATCAGCCTGGGTGAAGCCGTGGTGGCTTCCGCTCGTTCGGGCGAGTAGGGCGCCTCTCGAAACCTCGTCGACTTCCTTGGGCGAACCTGCGACAATGGGGCATTGAGAAACGAATCGAAGGAGCAGCGTATGTGCTTGGCAATTCCTGCTAAGGTGGCGGCCCTGGAAGAGGGGAACTTGGCCACTGTCGATATTCTGGGTGTGACCCGCGAGATTTCCGTCGACCTGACGCCTCAGGCCCAGGTGGGCGACTACGTGCTCGTGCACGCCGGCTTCGCCATCGAGGTGGTGGACGAGCAGTTCGCCCTGGAGACCATCGAGCTGGTAAAGCAGTTCCCCGAACTGGCCGATTTGAACGAGGCTCCCATGCCGGCCTAAGGAGCGAAAACAGTGCATTTTGCCTGTTGAATCCGTCCGTGTATTACACTAGACTGACCGCACGGACGAGCGGACTGCTTCTTTCGTCGAAGGGAGCAGCTATGTACGTAAGCTGGATGGAACTCCTCACGTTTTGTTTGGTGATCGTAGCGGTGATCGATTTGACCGCGCGCTTGCGGCAGTAGCCGCGCGGGCGGCAATGAAAAAGCCGCCCCTCGCATAGGAAGAACGGCTCTTCATCACATTAATCGCAGTAATGTGAAGCAGTCGTGCCCGAGTGCAGCGGGCATTCCGCTTGTCCGCATTGTACACCCTTGAAGGAGTGGTTGCAAGAATGGACGCCATGCAGCAAGAACTGAAGGCATTCAAAGATCCGAGGTTGGCGCGGGGGCTCATCGAGTCCATTCAAGCGCTGGCCCCAAAGTCCGCGACGCTGATGGAAGTGTGCGGCACCCACACGGTGGCCATCGCGCGCAACGGCATTCGCGGCCTTATGCCCGAGGGGGTGCGCCTCGCCTCCGGCCCGGGGTGCCCCGTGTGCGTGACGAGCAACCACGACATCGACAAGGTGATTGCGCTGGCTCGCGTGCCGGAGGTGACCATCGCCACCTTCGGCGACATGACCCGCGTGCCCGGCTCCACCTCCAGTCTGCTGGCCGAGCAGGCGGCGGGGCGCTCGGTGGAGATCGTCTACTCGCCGCTGGACGCTCTGCGCCTGGCGCAGGAGAACCCGGATCGGCAGATCGTTTTCGTCGGCGTGGGCTTCGAAACCACCACGCCCTTGGTGGCCATGGCCATCAAGCGGGCGCGCGCCATGGGGCTCACAAACTTCACCGTGTACGGTGCCCATAAAAATATGCCTGGGGCGCTTGAGGTCATCATCAACGATCCAGCGCTGAAGCTGGATGCGCTCATTTTGCCGGGGCATGTATCCACCATCATCGGCGCCGAACCTTATCGGTTCCTGGCTGAGAAGTACGGCATTCCCGGCGTCATCACCGGCTTCGAGCCAGTGGACGTGCTCCAGGGCATCGCCATGATCATGCGCCAGCTGCACGAGGGACGCGCCGACATCGAGATCGCCTATGCCCGCGGCGTGATGCCCGAGGGCAACCCGGTGGCGCTCGCCGCCATCGACGAGGTGTTCGAGACCTGCGCGGCCACCTGGCGCGGCTTGGGCGAGATTCCTGGCAGCGGCTACCGCATTCGCGACGAGTTCGCCGAGTTCGACGCCATGCGTCGTTTTCAGCCCGACGTGGAAGAGGTGCGCGAGCACAAAGGCTGCCGCTGCGGGGACGTGCTCCGCGGCATCATGGCGCCGAGCGAGTGCCCGCTGTTCCGGAAGGTTTGCACGCCGGAGAACCCCGTGGGCCCCTGTATGGTCTCCAGTGAAGGCAGCTGCGCGGCATATTATCGGTATTACTAGGCGAGGTCCGCTATGGCTGCGGCCACTGCTCACTACATGTACGTGTTGGAATGCGCCGACGGCTCGCTGTACACGGGCTATGCCGTGGATGTGCAGGCACGGCTGGCGGTGCACAACGCCGGCAAGGGCGCGAAGTATACGCGCGCTCGCTTGCCTGTGAGTCTGCTCGCCTATGCCGAGTTCGCCACCAAGCACGACGCCATGCATGCGGAATACGTCTTCAAGCAGCTTTCCCGCAACGAGAAGGACGCTCTGCTCGCCGCCGCCTCTCATTCCAGTTTCGAAGAGGCCTTGAAAAACATACTCACCTGACATCGCTTAACGGGCGCGACCTAGAAGAAGCAGCAAGTCGCATCGCTTTCGAATCTGGTGGCAAATGCCAGTTCGACCCCGAAATGGTAAGAGGGGGGAGGCCATTTCGGCTATGAAGTGGCACTTTCTGGCCATTTCGGCCTTCAACTGGCAGGGCGGTACGCCATTTCGGGGTCGAAGTGGCATCTGCCCCTTGAATTTTGAAGATACCTAAGCTGACGGGTGGCTTTGATCGCTCGGCCCGGAGGTTTGCCTGATGCCCAGGTTCAATTCCTGCAGGTAGCTGCTGGGCTCGATGTCGCAGGTGCGGACGCCGTTGCGCAAGCGGATGCGGGGGATATGAAGACGCAGGCGCTCGGCGGTTTCCAAATCGCAGCTTTCGAAGCTGGTGAAGAGAAGCCGTCGGGTGGCGCGCTGCTCGGCCAGCGCAATGGTGTCCCGGTCGGTCGCTTCCTGGCGGACACGGGCGCCGCCGACGATGACGCCGGGGTCGCACATATCGCGCGAGGGGATGAAGCCGTTCACGAAGCCGCCGAAGATGACCACCTCGAAAGTATGGCCGAAGAGGTCTTCGGGGGCGGCGATGGCGACGGCCGGTGCGGGAGACGTTGGAGTCGCCGCTGCATCGTTTTCACGCGTTTCAGTAAGGTTGGCGAGGGAGAGGGCCGTGTCGGCTTTGGACGAAGAAGAGCTCTCACGTGCTCGATTGGCTGCGGCCGCCGGCGAGGTGACGATTGTCGGCTGGTCGTTCCCGCTGCGCTTTGCAAGCAGTCTTTGAGCCTCGCGATAGGGGGTGAGCAGGCTTTGGGTGAAGGGGCTTGTTGCGGGAAGGCCGGGCAGGGCGTCGGCGTCCAGTGCGGCGAGAGCTTCGGCAAGATTGAGGCCCTGGGGTTGCGCGATGCGCCGCAGCTCTGAGACGGCGGCGGATCGTCCGAGGGCGTCGTCGAAGCTGAGCCATTGGCGCCAGGCAACGGGGTCTCCTGCAGGGGAGAAGGCCGCTGGCGCGTTATGGGTGCCGGCGTTGTTGGGGTTGGCGGCAAGCGGGTCGGACGGGCCTGCAGGTTGCGAGGCGCTTCGATAAAGTTGCCCCAAAATGCGTTCGCGTTCGTCGTCGCTGACGGGGGCGAGGTCGCCTTTTGGGGCCTTGAGGGCGGGATGGCCCAGCGAAGTTGCGGGAATACCCACGGACGCGAGCGCTCGCTGTAGATTGGTACGCCAGATGCGGTTAGTGCCCACGACGGCGATGACGCGCGGGTCGGTGCCGCAGGTCAGCTCCTCGGCAATGGCGCAAGCGATGAGGCCCATCTCGCTGGCAAGGTCGGGTGCCGCCTCCCAGGCGCGGTCAAGGGGATGGAAGGGCGTCTCCAGCGTCACGCGCTGCAGCGGGGCGTGGGCCGCTTCAAATTCTTCGAACCCCGTGGTGCAAGGGTAGGGCTCGAAGGCGGGGAGAATGTCGTCTTCGCTGCCAGCTATGGCGATCTTGTCGGTGGCGAGCAGGTTCACCAAGTGCTGGGAAGCGCGACTCATCAGCAGATAGTCATCCGCCAGCACGAGGGGCGAGCCGAAGCGCTGGCGCAGCGCCGGTTCGGCTTCCAAAGCGCGCACGGCCAGGTTCACGGCTTCGCCCGGCAAGACGGCCTCTTCGAAAATGAGGATGCTGCGGGCCAGATCGAGAACGGCCTGTTCTTCGGTGATCTGAATCCAGTCGGGGTCGCTGTCGCTCAGGTTCGCAAGGCCGCATTGCAGAAAGGCCCACAGCTCGCGCAGGCGTCGGCGCTTCAGGCCGCACGTTTTCAGATCCTCGTAGAAAACGGCCTCCTCGGCTTGGCTGAGCACGCGGCCGCCTCGGCCCGTGGCCCGCTGAGCGAGAGGATCGGCCAGAATGCGGCAGGCGTAATCGAAGGGTGTGGTTACCAGGCCCGTGCACAGGCCCGTGCGTGGGCCGTGCTGACAGGCGGCGGATTCGGCAGGCCCTGCGGCCTCTGCGGGCGCGTCCGCCAGTCCGCGCTGCGAAAGGCGAAGCGCGGCGTCATCAATCGTCACAGGAGATGCGCAGAAGAACAGAAATGGCGGCTGGGTGTTGGGGCTCGCGGGAGCCGCCTCGGCCCAGGCCGCGGCGCGTTCGACGAGCGCACCCGTTTTGCCCGAGCGGGGATCGCCCGTGATGCAAAGCGCTTCAGCTGCTGTTGGCGATAGGGTCATAGGTTGCCTTCTGCTCGAAGTTTCGGGAAAGGGAAGCCCAGCAGTTCGAGGACATTGGGGAATCGAGACTGCCGGACTCCCCCTGAACGGCCTTTCGCGGGGCGCAGGAAGGGGAGGCGCCTGATGCGGTAGGGATCCGAAGCGAAGGGAGGGGAAGAGAAAGCTTCGGGAAATGGGGAGTGCCGCATCGAAGGAGGAGGGGAAAGGCCGGTCAGGGAGAGGCTGGGCTGCGGTGCGATGGTCGTGCAGGTAGAAGGGCTTGCCTGCACGGGCGCCGCGCCCAGCTTCTTCCCAAGGAGAGGAGGCGGGCGTTACGAGAGAGCCTCGGACGGCTCGTCAAGGTCGAGGTCGGGCTCGACAGCCGGAGTGCCGCTCGCCCCAGCCGGCGTCGGCTCGAGCGCCGGGGCGCCGGCTTTCTTGGGGGCGATGAGCGGGAAGCTGATGGCGTGGCCCGGGCACACGTCGGCGCAGGCGCGGCAGCGGGTGCACTCGTTGAAGGTGGTGCCCAGCTCCGGGTGACGCGGGTTGATGCCTACCTCGCATACCACGGCGCAACGTCCGCAGGTGGCTCCGTGGGCGGTTTCCAGGCATTTCTCATCGTCGATGGCCGGCTGGAACGTGCGGTTGGCGCGACCGATGAGGCTCATGAACGACGAGATGGGGCACAGGTGCGAGCACCATTTACGGAAGAAGATCACCTCGACGGCTATCAGCGCCGGGATGATGAGCACCGACCAGGTGACATCGCCGCCGCCGAACAGCGCGATAAGCAGAAACACCATGGCGAACGACAGACCCACGGGGCATACCAGGCAGAATACCGGGAATCCGAAGATGGCGGCGGAAAGCAGGGTGCCGCCCAGGATAATGTGGCGGGAATCGGCCGGCTTTCGGTCGGCGCAGGAGGAGCATCCGCCCGCGCACGAGGTTTTCAGGGCGCGCTTCTCGGCGGCGGAAAGGGGCGTGGCCTTCGTTGCTGGCGCCGCTGAGGTAGCTTCGGTTGCGGAGGGGCGACCGAGGTCGCCCCCTACGGAGGAGATCCCAGGGGCAGCGTCGGGCGCGGAGGAGATCCCGGAGGCAGCCCCTGCCGTAGAGGTGCCGCCCTTCTTGAAGATGCCGCGCAGCTTGCTCCACACGGGCACGGGGCAGAGCCACCCGCAGAAGGCGCGGCCCAGAAGCAGGATGGCAGCCACGGCCAGCACAATGGAGATGACCGCTCGCGGCACGAGCATCTTGCTGGCGAGCATGGTGCCCAAGGCCCCGATCGGGCAGATAAGCGAAATGGATTCCCAGCCGAAGGCCGACAGCGTGCCCGCGCTGACGTGGGCGGCGTAGGCCACGCTGGCCGCGCCCAGCAGGGCCAGAGGGATGATGATGCGAAGTTTCTGACTCATGACGACTCCTTAGGCCTCGCTCTCGGGAACGACGATGATGGCGCGCGAGGTGGCGCCGGTGGTGTAGGAGCCCTCTTTCTGGGACACGCACACGCTTTGGCAGGCACCGCACCCGTTGCAGTGGTCGGGTATGACGACCGGGCGCATGTTCTCGTCCAGCTCGATGGCCTCGTAGGGGCACGCGTCGTAGCAGAAGCGACAGCCGTTGTTCTTGTCCCAGGCCAGGCACCATTCGCGAATGAGCACGGCCTTGCCGATGATGGTGGTTTCGGCGATCGCGTCGGCGGGCAGCGCCAGCGCCTCGGTGGGGCAGGCCGCCACACACAGCGGAACCCCGTCGTTCTCATCGGCGCAGAAGTCGCACCAGCCGTCGTTGAAGTTCGTCGTGGGGGTGCGCACGGAGACGATGCCGTCTTCAATGTGGGCCGGCCGCAGCGCGCCGCGCGGGCAGGCTTCCACGCAGCGCTCGCAGCGAATGCACGACGCCACAAGCCGGCTCTCGTCCTGGCCTCCGGGTGGCCGCACCTGGGCCTCCGCGGGCACCAGCTTCAAGCCGCCCATGGCCAAAAGCACGCCGGCTCCTCCCACGCCCAAGGCGAAGGTGCGCCGGGACATGCCCGCGCCTTCTCGTTTCTTCTCGTCTCCCATGTCTTCTCCTCTACTTAGAGGGCCGACGCGACGGATGCGACCGGCCCGAACGCTAGTCCTCCGCGAGCAGCTCTTCCAGCACCTCGCGGTCGGTCTCTAGAAAGCCCTCCGTGAGGAAGGCGAGTCCCCGGTAGAAATCGGTCTTGGCGAACTTCTTCACCTCGGCGGTGAGCAGCGGCGCCCAGCTGTCCAGGTGCACGTCGAGGAAGTTGTACTGCGCGCGCACCCACGACGTTGCTGTGTCGGTATCGCCCTTGCAGAGCGCCTCTGCGGTGCGGTCGGAGAGAATTTGCAGGTACTCCAGCTCCAGCGCAATGTGATCCTCGCCCTCCTTCCAGCTCTCCTGCTTGGAAAGCCCGGCGGCACGGTACAGCGCGAGCACCTCGTCGCGGGCGCTCTGCATGAGCAGGCGCTTCTCGCTGGAGTACACGCTTTCGAAGGGATAGGCCGCCGCATGGCCCGAATAGCCGTGGCCGAAGAAGGTGCGCATGTAATCGGCGGCCAGCTCGGTTAACGTGTTCTCCCAAATGCCGGAGAGGTAGGTGGCGATGAGGCGGTTGCCCGTATCGCCGGCGTCGGTGCCGGTCTCGATGGGCCACAGCGTGTCGTGCAGCTCGTCGAGTAGCTCGGCGTCCACTTCCTTGGCGTACAGGCGCGACAGCAGCCCGTAGGTGGCACTGCGGTGCTTGAACAGCTCGATCAGCTCGGACGGCGCGAGAGCCGTCTCTTCCAGAACTTCCTCAGTCATGGCTCCTCCTTACCAGTTCACGCCATCGGTGAGGGTGGGTACATTGGCGCACGTCACGTCGTCAACGGCGGGCACTTCGTAGTCGTCGACCACCTTGGCCAGCGCGCCGGCCAGCGCCGCACGGCCCGCATCGGTGGCGTGCCAGGCGCCGTCGGCCCAAACGAAGGCGCCGGCGCGCTCCAGGCTTTCCACGAAATGCTGCACGTAGAAGCGACGGTTCTCGGCGATGGCCGGATCGGTGTCGACGGCCACGGACATGAGCCCCATGGACGTGCCCTCTTCGGTGTCGGCCATGAGCAGAATGCGCTTGTACACGGGGAGGAACTCGGGCTCCTTGGCGAAGAGGCGCTCGATGCGCGCGGCGGGGTCGTCCTCGGCGAGCACCGTGGCGCCAGCTTCGGTGGTCTGCCAGTACACCGGTGGCGGGGTGGTGGGGCGCCAGAAGGCACGGCCGTCCACTTCCACCATCTCGGGCGCTCGCACCTCGTCGGTGTAGGGCTCGCCGGCATCGGTTACGCGCGCAAGGCCGCCGGCCACTTCCAGCATGGTGCAGAAGTTAGAAGGCGTGTACACGGAGAACTTCCGGCCGCTGATGCGCTCGACGGCTTCCTTCATGGCGCTGGTTGCCATCGGCGCCTCGCAGGCGGCCAGGATGCCCAGCAGCGTGGCGCGGTGCGGGCGCATCTGGGACAGAAGCTCGCGGGTGCGCTCGTCGGCGGGGCGGGCGGCATAGGCCGGGTCATCGGTGCGCACCGAGTTCTCGATGACGGGCACGCGATCGGGGTCGGGGGGCAGAAACTCCGTGCGTCCCTCCACGTTGGGCAGGAATATCTCGGAGGAATCAAGCTCGGCGGGCTCATCGCTGACGGCCCAGGTGTCGAGGGTCGGGTCGAAGCTGAAGTTGAACGCGGACAAATCCGGTGTGCTCACGGGAGCTCCTTTCTAGTTCAGGCCGGCATCGCGCAGAAAGCGCTGGCTGCCGACGGTGGTCGGCCGTGCCGCTCCCATCTCGCTGATGAAGCGCGTGGGAGTCAGGCAGGCAAGGGAGACACCGTCGCGGGTGATCGTGCGGCGGTAGGGAAGGCGAATCTGATCGGCCAGGGCAACGTCCGCCTGAGCGAAATAGGAGAGCACCACATGGGGCCGATCGCCGGCGACAAGGCGGGCGAAGGCGGCGCGCTGCTCCTCTTGGGCCGCCCGGCTCGCTTTGTCGTCGCCTGTGGCCGCCGCCGTGGGCATAAGGCCCTCAGTGCAGCCGACAACGAACAACCACTCGACGTTTCTCTTCGGGGCGCGGAAGTCGAAGATGACGGCGGCGCTACCGCTCGGTACTTCGCCGGCCTCTGCGATGCAGGCGCGCACGCCCATGACCTTGCAGGCCTGGGCCAGCTGTACGGCCCAGGTGCGGTTCGGCACGGCGAAGCCTATCTGATGGGGAAGAACGGCACGATCGCGCAGCAGCACGGCGGCTCCGGCGGCGATGCCGCGTACCTCCTCGGCGGGGCTCTCCCACTTCACGAGGGCGTGGACGCCCTGGGTCGCAAAGGGGTGCCGGGGCGCGGTGGGAGCGTCGCTGCTGGGCGAGACTCCGCAGGTGGCGGAAGCGTTCTCGGGTGCCATGGGTACTCCGCTAGCCGACGAAAGCCGCTGCGACGGAATCGTAGGTGCGTGTTGCGCCATCGGCCCCGATGACGGCCCACAGGGTGTAATCGACGGGGAAGTCGAAGGGGTCTTCCTCCTCTTCTTCCTCTTCGCGCTGGGGACGCGGCAGTGCCTCGGAGTCGGTGGGAGGCACGGCGGTGTTTTCGTAGCTCTTGGCGATGACGTCCTCGGCAAGAAGTTCCTCGCGGGTCTTCTCCGGCGCGGGTTCGGCTGCCTCGTCGGCAACGTCGCCGCTCGGCGCCTCCTCGTCGGTGTCGGGCTCTTCCAAAACCTCGGGATGCTCGGCTGCCCAGGCCTCCCAGGCGGCGTCGCGCTGAGCGTTCCATGATTCGGCGCAAGGCAGCTCCACGCGCACGGCCTCGGCGAAGGTGCCGTCGTTGCGCAGATTGCGAGCGGCGGTGACCCGTTCGGCTACGGCTTCGTCGACGGCGCCTGCGCCCTGGGGCCGCACCGCGACGGTGAAGGCTCCGGCGCCCAGTTCGATATCCAAGGTATCGAAGTGCACTTCCGGATAGCCGATCTTGCGCTGGCGATCGTTGAACACCTTCATGTTGTTGCCGATCTTGCGCAGCATGTTGCCGATCCAAGGCCCCACGATGGTTTCCCACCGCTCGTCGGCGCCTTCGTCGGCAGAGTTAAGATAAGAGTAGGTGCCCATGTTCACGATGAGACGCGCCGTGTTGCGCACGGGGGCGTCCTCCGCGCTTTCACACGCATGGGTGCGAATAACGGGCGTGCCGATGTGGGCATAGCTCCGATTGATTTCGAGGATGGTCTGCTCGGCGGCGACGCGCTCATCCAAATCGAGCACGAGCGTCAGCGACGGTCTTAGCAGTGCCATGTTCCCTCCTTTTCTCTCGATTCCCCAATACGCCGAGAAGTTTAGGAGGGCTTTCATAGCCGGAATAATATGGCTCCTATGATTTCGCCTATGAAATGGCCTTTATGATGACGAAAACGCCAAGGGGCTGCGCCCCGCGGCCTTTGTTCCGCAGCGGCTGGGACAAAGGCCGCGGGTCGCGGTTCCGGTCGATACGCAGAGAGGACGCAAGGGGGAATCATGGCGAGCATCGATACCATGCTGGGACTCATCGGGAAGCTGGAAAGCCCGTACATCACCGTGCACCAGGAGCGGTGCGCGCTTGTTCGCAACCGTCACGCCGACTGCCTGCGCTGCGCCGAGTCCTGCGCGTCGGGCTGCATCTCCTACGACGGCGAGGTGCTCACCGTGTCGCCGGAGAAGTGCATCGGCTGCGGCACCTGCGCCACGGTGTGCCCCACCTGCGCCCTGGAGGCCC
>OLNT01000424.1_pt1 | contig 28031 bp, 20 predicted proteins | sample 1672641 | NCBI WGS metagenome assembly OLNT01 (sample SAMEA3136708, study PRJEB25190) | human gut metagenome
CGCGGCTCGCTCAAGCGCTTTCGTGCTTGGCGCAAGATTGAATAATACGCGCACCCCCGGGCCGTGTCCAGAACTATTTCGCCTTCGGGGTTATCTTCACATTCTGCACACATATGGGGTTCGGAGGAGGATCGAGGGCAGCTCTGCGGCCTCCTTATAGCTACGAGGGATTCGGGCGCTCTGCGCCCTTCCCTGCATATAGACGGGGCGCGCCCGGGGCGGGATGTGCCGCCCGGCATAGCGGCAATCGCAACTACCGAGGGCAGAGCGTTGGACGACGCGGGGCAGATCCAGGCGCGTGCCGTTTACATTAGCCAGGATAACGAAGCGACGCATCGTGGGCACCTCATCCCTGTACGCAAACGGAGGGGGTCGATCTTCGACCCCCTCCGTTCGATTTGCTATATATAGTTACGGCTTCTAGCTTTGCGGCTAGACCAGGCGCAGGAACTTCTTCTTGCCGACCTGGATCTGCGCACCTTCGAGGCGAGCGGGCTCCAGGTTGTAGGACTTGGGCTCGAGCGCCTCACCGTTGAGCTTGACGCCACCGCCATCGATGAGACGTCGTGCTTCGGAAACGCTTTGCGCCGCACCGGCGTTCACCAGCAGCTTGGCGAAGTACACGGTGCCGTCCTCACCCGGGGTGAGGTCGGCCTGGAACGTGGGCGCGTCCTCCGGGAAACCGTGGTCCTTGAACTTCAGGTCGAAGTCGGCTTCCGCCTGCTCGGCCGCAGCCTCATCATGATAGGCCGCGACGATGTTGCGGGCCAATGCGCGCTTAACCTTGTTGGGATGCAGCTTGTCTGCCTTCAGATCGGCCTCGAGCTGGTCGATTTCGGCGACGGACAGCGTAGATGCCAGGCGATAGTACTTGACCATGAGCTCGTCGGGGATGGACATGACCTTGCCGAACATATCGTTGGCGTCGTCGGTGAGGCCCACGTAGTTGCCGTAGCTCTTCGACATCTTGCGCACGCCGTCGGTGCCCTCGAGCAGCGGCATGGTGAGCGCGATCTGCGGCTCCATGTCCATCTTCTCCATGAGGTCACGGCCAGCCAGAAGGTTGAACAGCTGGTCGGTGCCGCCCATTTCAACGTCCGCCTTCACCATGACCGAGTCATATGCTTGCATGATGGGGTACAGGAACTCATGCATGGCGATGGGCGTTTGGGACTGGTAGCGCTTCGTGAAGTCATCGCGCTCGAGGATACGGGCGACAGTGAACTTGCTCATAAGGCCGAGTAGGTCCTTTAGGTTCAGCGACAAGATCCAGTCGGCGTTGTAGACGATCTTCGTTTTCTCGGGGTCCAGGATCTTCATAGCCTGGGCGACGTAGGTTTCGGCGTTGGCCTGCACCTGCTCCTGAGACAGCTGCGGGCGGGTGGTGTTCTTACCCGACGGGTCGCCGATGAGCGCCGTGCCGTTACCGATGATGAGCGTGACGTTGTGACCCAGGTCCTGGAACTGGCGCATCTTGCGCAGCGGGACCGCGTGACCCAGATGCAGGTCAGGGCTGGTCGGGTCGACACCGAGCTTGATATTGAGCGGCTTGCCGCGCTTGAGCTTCTCGAGCAGGCCGCTTTCGGGCACGATTTGCGCAGCGCCCGATGCGATGATGTGCAGTTGTTCTTCTGCGGACAGCATGGTTTCCTCTTTCTAAACGCGTATCTTCGGGATTCTAGCACATGCGGCTTACTGCACGCCGCGGAACAGGTGTCCACTGGTGCAACCGGGCTCTTTCGGCAACGCCGTGCCCTGAGCATGCGCCACGTTGCGGGCGCGCACGACACGCTGCACCGCCTGGGTGGTTTCCTGTACGTTCATAAGCGTGCTGTCTACCAAAAGCCAGGTGATGCCAGCCTGAACGATATCGGGGATGGCATGCGCAACATCCAGCTGCACGCTGTTGTAAAGATGGCTGCGTCCGAGCTGGTCGGATATCACCGGGAAGTCGTAGCCCTTGCGATCCTTCAGGAAATGCGGGCTTTTGCGACGCGCGCACGTTGCGCACTCCTGAGCACAGGGACCCTGGCTCATGAGCATGCAGTGCTCCGTGGTCATAAGCTCCTGACGTCCGATGACGGTAAGGCCGAGCTCGACGGGGCTTTCCTTCGCCAAATCGGAGATTTGGGCCAGGTTGAGTTCGGGCGAGAGCCAGACCCGCTTCGCGCCGAGGCGCGCGGCGGTTTGCAGGGCAAGCGCATTGGTGACGGGCAGGTGCGGCCCCACCTCTACGCAGGCGCCCGCCTCGTGAGCGCGAACGAGCTGCCCGAGGCTTTCGGCCATGACCGGCTGATCGGCGTGGACGCTGCACCAGGCGTCAAAGCCGCATGCCTGTTCGCGCGTGAGCTCGCAATCGTCATGATCGGCGACGGGCAGCACGACGGCGCATGCCTTCGGATAGCTTGCCTGCTCGGCGGTTTCCGAGAGCTGACCGGCGATGGTGGCCTGGCCGTGCGCCAGGTTGACCGCGGGAACGTACACCTCATCGGCACCGGCGCGCTTTGCCGCCCGAGCGCAAGCCGGATTAGTGGCCAGTACCGCGATATGGACGCCGCCGGCATGCGCCGGAAGCATACGGCTCCCCGCCTCCACGCGCGGCAGCGGGCGCTGGAACGTGCCTTCGAGCAGGGCCTGCTCAAGGGAATCGAGCGCCTCTGCACGCACATGGTGCAGCTGCGAGAAGCCGATTCCCACACCCTCATCCATGTCGATATCGAGGTTCACCAGGGAAAACGGAGTCTGTCCTAGCCTGTCGATATGGGCACGGACATCATCTTCGCCGACCGCTTTGGTGCGTGCGGGCTCTACCTGCTGCCCCTCGGCGACCCCGACGGGCAGCTCGCCCTCTGCAAAGCGCTTGCGGGCGCCGCGCAGCGCACGCGGGTCGGCGGGGTTGTCGGCCAGGCAAAACTCGATGCGAAGGGGCTGCCCGATGCGCAGACGCGCATGACCCTGCACTTGAATACGCGGCAGACGGTCGTCATCGACGAACGCGGCCTCTGCGCTTCGCACGCGGAACACGCGATCGCCCTTCCCCACCGCGCGCTCGGGCGCAAGCAGCAGATTTCCGTTGCGGTCGGTATCCACCTGGGAGACGGTATAGGCGAAATGGCCCTTGTTCGTCCAAAACTCGAGCACGTCGCCCGCGACGATGGGACGCTCGCATGCCACGGCGGCCTTTCCGTTCTTCACAGACGCCACACGCCCGATGAACACGCCGCGGTTGTTCGGGCGGCCATAGCTCATAATCTCGTTTCCGCGCTTGCCCTCCAGATACGCGGTGGTGAAGCCTCGGGAGAACGCCTCGGCAAGCTGGGCATGCTCCTGCTCCGTGCCCCCCGGAGCGGTCCAATCCTGCAGGCCGCTTTCGCGCGCGGCATCGCGCGCCGCAAGAACGCGGTCGAGCGCGGCGCGATAAGCGCTGGTCACGGCATAGACGTACTCGGGCGACTTCATGCGGCCCTCGATCTTGAGGGACGCCACGCCAGCACGCACCAGGTCGGGAAGCAGGTCGATGCTGCACAGATCCTGCGGGGACAGCAAGTGATCGCCCGGTGCCGGGAGCGGCTTATTCTTCGCAACGTTATGCAATGCGTACGGCAGGCGGCACGCTTGCGCGCACAGCCCGCGATTCGCCGAACGCCCGCCGATGAGCGAGGACATGAAGCACTGGCCCGAATAGCACACGCACAACGCACCGTGGGCGAACGTCTCGATTTCAAGGCCCAGCTGGTCGCCGACCTTCGCCAAATGTTCGATCTCGGGCAGAGACACCTCGCGCGCAAGGGTCACGCGCGCGGCGCCAAGCTGAGCGGCGGCGCGCATGCCCGCCTCATTGTGCGTATTCATTTGCGTGGAGATGTGCAGGCGCGCCTGCGGCAACGTTCGTGAAAGCTCGGAGGCGATGCCGATATCCTGCACGATGAACGCATCAGCACCGGCGCGATAAGCTTGGCGCGCCGTTTCCATGGCGCTATCGACCTCGCCGGGCAGAATGGCCGTGTTCAGCGTAACGTACACGTTCACGCCGCGCAGGTGCGCGAAAGCGCAAGCATCGGCAAACGTATCGATGGTGAAATTATCGGCGCCACGTCGCGCATTAAACGACTGAAGGCCCAGGTAAACCGCATCGGCGCCGCCGCGCACGGCGGCATGGAACGCCGCAATGCCGCCAGCCGGCGCCAAAAGCTCCACTTCTTGATCCATATATCCAACCCCCATTGAGTAGAGAATACAGCTGCAAGCTCCACGCGGCAGAAGCCGCCTCGTAAAATCCAGTTGCAACAGCATAAGAAAAAAGCCACGGTAGTATAATCGAACAATGAAACTCAGACGAAAACAGCGCGAAATGCGCACCCATGCCGCCGCCTGGCTTTTGCTGGTTGCCGTTGTATGCCTGTGCTTCATGGGCTACTGGGGCGCTAAGGGCGCCTTGCGGGTAATGGATAGCTGGTGCGATGACCTTCCGCCTATCGAGGACACCGACTTCACCAACCACGCACGGGAATCGGTCATGTACGCCGCCGACGGTTCCACGGTGCTGGCGGAATTCCAACTGGAAAAGCGCGACCCCGTTGAATCAGACCAAGTCAGCGACCTCGTGAAACAAGCCACGGTGGACACCGAGGACGTGCGCTTCTACCAACATGGAGGGGTTGACCTTCCGGGCATTGCGCGCGCATTCGTCAACAACCTTGCGGGTGGCAGCCTGGAAGGCGCATCCACCATCACGCAGCAGCTTGTGCGCAACACGGTGCTCACGCAAGAGGCCAACGAGATATCGATCGAACGCAAGGTGCGCGAGGCGCAGCTGGCCATGGATCTGGAAAAGCAGTACAGCAAAGACGAGCTGCTTATGATGTACTTGAACACCGTGAACTACGGCGATGGTTGCTACGGCATACAGGCAGCTGCGCAAAACTATTTTCAAACCGACGCTGTTGATTTGAGCCTTACGCAAGCCGCCACCTTGGCCGGCATTCCGCAGTCGCCGACGTTCCTGAATCCGAAAACGTATCCCGACGCAGCGCTGGAACGCCGCAACCTTGTCCTTGAGCGCATGCTATCCGCTGGCGATATCACCCAGGAACAGTGCGACGCCGCGCAAGCCGAGCCGTTGAACCTCGATCCCGCTCCGGAGGTTCCGGAAGACGGCATTTACGCCTACCCGTATTTCACCAGCTATGTGCGCAACCTTCTTATGGAGGAGGACAATCCCTTCGGATGCTCGTATGCCAGCCTGTTCGAGGGCGGGCTGACCATCCGCACCACCTTGAACCCCTCCTTGCAAGACGACGCGGAAGCGGCATGTGATGCGCAGCGAGCCCGCATGAGCGGAGATCTCGACGCATCCCTGGTTGCCATCGACCCCGCAACGGGCCATGTCGAAGCCATGGTCGGTGGTGGCGACTACGATATTAGCCAGGTGAACATCGCCACAGGAACGGGCGGCGGAGGCCGTCAAGCGGGATCGACGTTCAAAGCGTTCACACTTGCGGCAGCTATAGAAAAGGGGATCTCGCCTCAAACGCGCATCGACTGCTCCTCCCCTATGACCAAGGAGGTCGACGGCAGGGAGCAGACGTTCGAGAACTTCGACAACATCGATTACGGAGTGCGCACCATCCAGAGCGCCACCGCTGTTTCGGCGAATACGGGATACTTGCGCCTTTCCGAGGAAATCGGGCAAGCCGCAACGACGAAGATGGCCGAACGACTGGGCGTCGAATCGCCGATGAACACGGTGTACACCACAACGTTGGGCGTAGCCAGCGTAACTCCGCTCGATATGGCCAGCGCCTATGCAACGCTTGCAAGCGGCGGCACCAAGCGTGAGCCGGTTGTGATCACGGAAATCGAGGACAAGGACGGCAACATCATCTACAAGGCCGATGACACCTCGAAACGCGTGATAAGCGAAGAAGTTGCCGGCGCGACGACCAACGTGCTTCGACAGGTCTTCGAAGCGCCTGACGGCACGGCGCAAACCGCGAAGCTCGGCGACAACCAGCCCGTTGCGGGCAAAACGGGCACTTCGACCGATTTCGCCGATCATTGGCTGGTCGGGTACACCCCATCTCTTTCGGTGGCAACCTGGATCGGCAATCCTGCCGGCAGCATAGCCACGGACACGCAGCTGAACTGCAACGCTTTGTGGAAGGATTTCATGGACCGCGCATGCGCCGAAAAGGCGGTCGAGCAATTCCCCGAGACGAAGGCCCCTAGCTACAACAACGCTTTCAACGAAAAGCAGAAGGCCGCACTCGGCGCCGAGGAGGAGAAAACCTCTGACAAGCAGACGCCTACGGCAATAACCTCAGGTTCGCAGACCGCAACCTCATCGCAGGCCAGCGGCACGGCAAACGCGAAAACGCCGCCGGACGCCACGGGCAAAACGCTTGAAGAGGCGAAGGAGCTGCTGAAAGACTGGAAGGCCGGCTCAGTGACGGAATACTCGAGCACCGTACCGAAGGATAGCGTGATCAGGCAGTATATTGCCAGCGACGGCATGGTGGTGGTCGTGCTATCCACCGGGCCGAAAACCAACTAGCAAATCGAATCGCCGTTGGTTGCGCGGCAAAACCGGCGTCAGCTGCTTTCGACGAAGCGGCCGCCACAGGTAGCTTGACGAAGTCGGCACAAGCCGATTAATCGAGGGGCTATCTAAGGCAGCTTGACGGAGAAGCGCTAGGTACCGGAATGCCCAAAAGCCGTCAAAACGAGGATGATCCCCGCGAAGCGATATCGCGGGGATCATCCTCGTTTTCATCTTACCGCCTCGGCCTTAGGCTCGATGACGGCTCCTTCTTCTAGAAAGCCTTATTGCGGAAGATCAGCGGCAGTTTTGTCGCCTTCCTGCAGCTTTTCGAGGCCGCTGTTGTAAGCAGCCTGAATATCGGCAATGCGTTGGTCGTACGTAGACCAATCGAACGGCTGCGCATCCGTTGCGCTGTCGATTTCCGTGTACAGCTCGATATAGGCGTTCAAAGCATTCTCCAGCTGCTCGCTGCCGTCGACATAGCACTGCTTCACGTCCTTGAGAGCATCGGGCGCCTCTTGGCTATCAAGCTCGTCGAGCGCTTTGAAGGCGTTGTCCGCCTGGGTGCGCATCGTGACCACATCGCCACGGGACACGGCATCCGAAAAACCGCTCAGACGGGTTTGCAGCGTTTCCATGGTTTGATTGACCTGCGTCATATAGGCACGGTTGTCCGACTGCGCCTGCGAAGCCGCAGAGGTTTGCTGCTGGGGCATGCAGCCGCCTAGCACGGCAACGCTCAACGCCGCAGCGCAAACCGTTGCCGTCAGTTTCACCATCGTATGAGCCATTTCCGGTCCTATTCTACCTGTTGCCAAACCATATCTTACTGGGTTGCCGCACCGTCACCGGCGGATGCGCCCCCAGAAGCTGTGCCCCCTCCGGTTGCCGACCCGGTGCCACCTCCGCCGGTCGTACCGCCGGTTGCCGCTCCGGTACCGCCTCCCGTTGCGCCGCCGGTCGTCCCGCCACCGGTTGCACTGCCGTTACCGGACCCTGTGCTGCCTGAGGCGTTCCCGTTTGCGTTGCCGGTACCGTAGCTATTGGAGTTGCCGCTTCCGCTAGCTATGTCGGACTGGCCGTTGCTCGAGCCGGTGGAGTTGCCGTATTGGTTATTGCTCGAATTTCCAGCGGAGTTCGCGCTGTTGGAAGACGAGCTGGAAGACGTCGTTCCGATATGGTATGTGGCATTCGAGAACGCCTTGTACGTGGGGTTCGATGCCTGGGGGAACGTTTCGGTTTGCTTGCCGTACAGCGCCGCCGTCATGAACTTCTTGAACACATCCGCCGCGCTAACGTCGGTGGGGATGGTTTCCTGGTTAGACGGATCGCCGAACCAGATGGCAACGGACAGCTGCGGCGTGATACCGCAGAACGTGATGTCATGATACTCGCTGGAAGTACCCGTCTTCGCCGCCACTTCCTGGCCGTTATCGAGCTTGGCCAGCGTGCCGGTGCCTTCGGAGCTGTTCACGACGCCCTTCATGACCTCGGTTGCCGCATGGGCCACTTCGGCGGAGATGACCTGCGTCCCCGACGGATGGCTGTTATCCACGATAAGGTTGTCGTTCTTGTCGTAGATTTTCGAGATGGGCTGAGCATCGTACTTCGTGCCGCCGTTGGCGATGCAGGCATACGCATCCGCCATGTCGAGCATAGTGACGTTGGACTGGCCGAGCGTCAGTGACGGATTGGCGTTGAGCGTGGAAGTGATTCCCATCTTCTTCGCGGCATCGATGACCTTTTGGGTTCCCAAAGCCATTTGCAGTCGCACGAAACCGGTGTTGGACGACACGGCGAAAGCGCGCGCGATGCTGCGGGTCCCGTAGTTGATGTTGTTGATGTTCTGCAGCGGATTCGAGCTATCGTATCCGGTATCGGGGATCACCGAAGGCGACGAGCAATCCACCATGGTTTGCGGATCGATGCCCTCTTCCAAAGCCGCAATCAGCGTGAACGTCTTGAAGGACGAACCGCAAGGACGGCCGCCGTTGGTTCCCTCGCCGGTTGCCAGGTTGGTCTTTTGCGTATCCCAATCCTTGCCGCCGACCAATGCGCGGATGAAACCCGTGGAAGGATCGATTGCCACGAGCGAACCACTGATGGCATCGCTCAGGCCTTCTTCCTTCGTGCGGACGGCATCCTCTGCTGCCTCTTGGGTGTCGACATCAAGGGTGGTGACAACGGTCAGCCCGCCCTTGAACACATCGAGCTGGGAGTACTGGTCGGAAAGCACGTTTTTGACGTAGCTAGTGAAATACGGGTACTTCTCGATGCCATCCGAAGACGGTACGGAGGGATTGAGCACGAGATCCTGGGCTTTTGCGGAGTCGTGCTCTTCCTGAGTGATATAGCCGTTCGTCAGCATGCGATCGAGGACCAGATTACGGCGCGCATAGCAATTGTCCGGATAATCGATGGGGTTGTTATAGGTAGGCGATTGGGGGATGCCGACAAGCGCTGCCGCTTCCGCCAGCGTCAAATCAGTTGCATCTTTAGAGAAATATCGCTGGGAAGCCGCCTGGATACCATAAGCACCCGAACCGTAATTCACGGTGTTCAGGTACATGAGGAGGATGTCGTTTTTCGAATACATCTCCTCGATTTTGACGGAAAGGTACATCTCGCGGACCTTGCGCTTAAGCGAGATATCGTTCATCTCGTCGGCGAGCACCGTGTTGCGCACGAACTGCTGCGTGATGGTTGAAGCGCCTTCGCGACCAGACCCTGTAAGCGTGACGAACGCGGCGCGGGCAATGCCGACCAGGTCGAAGCCGCCATGATCGTAGAATCGCTCGTCCTCCGTTGCCACCGTGCCCTGCATCACGTACTTGCTGATGCCGCTCAGCTCCACCGGCTCACGGTTTTCCACCTGGAAGCGCGCAAGCTGCGTCTGCTCGTCGGATGCAAGCACCGTAGTCGGCGCAGACGTATTCAGCTCGGACACTTCCGAGACATCATAGGTTTTCAGGTCGCCGATCCAGGAATCGCCCAAGACGACGACGCCTATGCAACCGGCCAGGCAAATAGCCGCGATGATACTGAGAAATGCAAGCAGGCCGACAAAAGGACGCTTTTTCTTAATGCTCGGCCTGTTCTTTATCGAACGAGAAGCCACGAACCACCTCCAAGAAACTTGGGTAATTGTACCATCGGGGGAAATAGGGTTTTCAAAGCACACAAGTTCGTAGCAAAAAAGCCAAGGGCAGCCAGGGAATCGACTGCTCGTCCCCTGGCCGCCCTTTTGATTTCGAGGCGCTGCGGCTATAGCAGCGACTCGTCTGCGGCAAGCGCCGCTTTAGCTTTCTCCATCTGCTGGGCCACAGCCGCTTCGCCCGTTCCCCCTTCCGTGGTTCGAGCAGCCACGATGCTAGGAAGATCGAGCGCCTTGACGATGTCCTCCTTGAACAACGGGCTTGCCGCCTTAAAGTCGTCGAATGACAGATCGTCGAGATTGCAACCGCGCTGCTCGCACAGCAGCACCAAATGCCCCACCACTTCATGCGCGTGACGGAACGGAAGACCCCTCTTCGCCAAGTAGTCGGCTACATCCGTCGCCGCCAAATGGCCGAGTTTCGCCTGCTTGAGCATGTTCTCCGGCTTGATGCTCATGGTTTCTATCATTCCCGCGGCGCATTGCAGGCAATCTTCCAGCGTTTTCGCCGAATCGATTGCCCCGTACTTGTCTTCCTGAAGGTCCTTGTTGTAGGCAAGGGGAAGCGCCTTCATGGTCACCAGCAACGACACCAGATTGCCGATCACGCGACCGGTCTTGCCGCGGATCAGCTCGGCAAAATCGGGGTTCTTCTTTTGAGGCATGATGGACGAACCTGTGGAGAACGCATCGGACAGCTCGATGAAGCCGAACTCGGATGTCGACCAAAGCACCAGCTCCTCGCACAGGCGCGACAGATGCATGCAGGAAACGGCGCAAGCGTAATCCAAGTCAAGCAGGAAATCGCGGTCCGACACGGCATCGAGCGAGTTCGGGATCACCGAAGCGAAACCCAATTCCCCTGCCGTCATCTGCCGATCAAGCGGATACGTTGTCCCAGCCAGCGCAGCTGCGCCCAGCGGACAGGCGTCGGCCGCATCTCGTGCAGCCTGCAAACGGCGATAATCGCGCGCAAGCATCCAGACATACGCAAGCATATGGTGCGAGAACAGGACCGGTTGCGCATGCTGCAGGTGGGTATAACCAGGCAGGATAACACCGAAATTCGCCTCGGCCTGACCTATGAGCGCATGACGCAGCGCAACATTGGCGCGCATCAGATCGGTTGCACGCTGCTTGGCATACAGGCGCGTATCCGTTGCAACCTGATCGTTGCGGCTGCGGCCCGTGTGCAAACGCGCTCCCGCATCGCCGATTTCAGCAGTGAGAGCCTTTTCCACCGACATATGGATATCCTCGTCGTTGATATCGAACGTGAAATCACCTGACTCGATATCTGCTTTGACGCGATCAAGCCCCGCAGCGATTTGTTGAGCGTCATCTTCCGAGATCACGCCGACTGTCGCCAGCATCTTCGCATGAGCCTTCGATCCTGCGATATCCTGCGCATACAAGGCCTTATCGACAGGCAGCGAGGCGCCGAAGCGTTGCGTGAACTCGCTAACGTTTTCCGTGAATCTGCCCGACCAGAGAGCCATAGGTTACTCCGTTTCCTTGTGAGCCTCAGCGGCAGCTTCCTGACGGGACAGCGGCGTGATGTCTTCATAGCGGCCGCGCTTGAGGGGACCCTTCTCGTTTTGGGCATCGAACAGCTCGGCAGGAGCGCCTTCCTGACGACGATTGACCGCCCAGGTTTTCGTGGACAGCGTTTGAATCTCGATAAAGCCCTTGGCTGCGTCGCGATTGAAGGTGTCTCCCTTGTCGTACGTTGCCAGGCCCTGATCGTAGAGCGAGTATGCGGACTTGCGGCCGACCACCGTGCAAGAGCCCTTGAAGAACTTCAAGCGGATGGTGCCGTACAAGCAGCGCTGCGTAGAAGCCATGAATGCATCGATAGCCTCTTTCAACGGAGAGAACCATTGGCCGTTATAAACGCAATTCGCCCAGGTTTGCTCCAGCGCAAGCTTGTGATGCAGGACCTCGCGCTCAAGCACCAAGTCCTCCAGCGCCTTATGCGCCTTGATCAAAGCCATTCCCGCAGGGGCTTCGTAGCATTCACGGCTTTTGACCCCCACCAAGCGGTTCTCGATCATGTCGATACGACCGTAACCGTGCTTGCCCGCGATTTCGTTGAGCTCGTAAATGATGCCCAGATAGCTCTTCTGGTTGCCGTTAATCGCATAGGGCACTCCGCGAGCAAAGGTGAGCTCCACATATTCCGGCTGATCGGGCGCCTGCATAGGATCGGCGGTCATGGTGTAGATATCCGCAGGCGGCTCGATCCAAGGATCTTCCAGTACGCCGCACTCGATTGCGCGGCCCCACAGGTTGTCATCGATTGAGTACGGGGAATCCTTCGTGGCGCCGACCTCCACGCCATGAGCCTGAGCCCACTCGATCTCATCGGGACGGGTAAGCAGATTCCACTCGCGAACCGGGGCCAAAATCTTCAGCGACGGATCGAGCATGGTGATGCTGGATTCGAAACGCACCTGATCATTGCCCTTGCCCGTGCATCCGTGGGCGATATACTTTGCACCGAACTTGTGCGCAGCATCCACAAGATGCTTCGAGATCAGAGGACGGGAAAGCGCCGACACCAGCGGATATTTGTTCTCGTACATAGCATTCGCCGCAAGCGCCTTCGTCAGATATTCCTGCGCGAACATTTGGCGCATATCCGCCACGATGCACTCGAGCGCGCCGACGCGCAAAGCCTTTTCCTTGACTTTCTCAAGGCCATCGTGCTCCTGCCCCACATCGCCAACCACGGCGATGACGTCCAGATTCATTTCATCCTGCAACCATTTTATGCAACAAGATGTATCAAGACCACCGGAATATGCGAGTACTACTTTGTCTTTCTGCTCTGCCATGATGATCGGCCCTTTCGAATGCGATTTGTTTAGCAACAAGGAGATTTGGGTCCACGAGTTCCACAAGATACAGGTATGCCCCGTACTGCCTGGTTACAGATTAGTTTCCCAAGTGAAATTTCCTGAAACTACAGTAATCCCTTAGGAATTATACGTGCACAATTTTCTAGAGACAGTGCGCAACGCAATGACGTAACAACTTGTAAATACAACGTGGGATATGCAAAGATAACCGTCTTTGCAACGGTAAAAAACTAGACGATTATCGTCGTCGCAAACGGTCGATGGCTCGCTCGACCTCCACCGCAGCCTCGGGGCTTTCTGCTGCGATCATAATGGTGTTGTCGCCGGCAACAGTGCCGAGCGCTCCACGCAGGCTGGCTTTGTCAAGGGCTGCGGAGACGCCGGCAGCACCGCCGGAGAACGTCTTCACAACAACGAGATTGCCAGCGACGTGCACCTCTTCAACTAATTCGGAAACCATGCGTTGAAGACGCATTTCCTCGGGAAGGACATAGTAACCCTCGCGAGACTTCACGAGACCCATGTCCATGATATCGCGAGAAATAGTAGCCTGAGTGCACTCGTAGCCGGCAGACTGCAGCTGATTAGCGAGATCGCGCTGCGTCTTGACATTGCGATCGCGAATGATGTCGCGAATCACATCATGTCTTTGTTGCCGTTTCCTCATGCCTCGTTACTTCCCGCCCCAGGTGGGGCATTGTACCCGGTTTCCTTCAATGATTCCTGATGCATATGCAAAATAGTGTAAGTGCCATCAAGAATATGCAATTCATAATACCGCAAGATTTAGTGATCAGCGAGATGAAATTGAAATTTGCGAAGAATATGCCGCATCTCTTATACGAGCTATACGCTGCCTTGAAATCTCATCCGATTGGATGCCAAGGATCCACGCCGCTACGTGGATCCTTGGCAAGCGTTATGGGGCCTTTAGGCCTCGATCATCTGGTTCAGACGCTCGACCATTGCATCGATGTCGCCCTTCTCGCACACTAACGGCGGAAGGAAGCGCAGGGTATGGGCGCCCGTTGCATTGAGCAGCAGGCCCTTGCCAAGCGCCTTCTGAACCAAAGCGGGCGCATCGACCGATTCATCGAGGTCGATGGCGTTCATAAGACCGACACCGCGGACCTCCTTGACCTTGGACACGCCGGCAAGCTGCTGGCGCATATATTCGCCGGTTTCCTGCACATGCTGCTGAAAACCATTGGAAAGCGTGTCAAGCGTTGCCGTTGCAGCTGCTACCGCCAAGCAGCTGCCGCCAAACGTGGTGCCGTGGTCACCAGGCTGATATGCCTTTGCGATATGGGCGGGGGCAGCGCAGGCGCCCATAGGCATTCCGCCGGCGATGCCCTTCGCCATGGTCACGATATCGGGGGTTACTCCGAAATGCTGGAAGCCGAACGGGGTACCGCAACGGAAGATTCCGGTTTGAACCTCGTCGCACACCATAAGAGCACCATGCTCCTTGGTCAGATTGCGCACCGCCTCCAGGAATTCCTTCGTGCACGGATGCACGCCGCTTTCGCCTTGGATGCACTCGAGCATGACGGCGCAGATATCATGGCCCTGCTGCTCGAACAGACGGGTAAGAGCTTGGATGTCATTGATAGGCGTGCTTACGAAACCACCGGGCAAGGGCTGGAACGCCTCCTGCTTCGCGGGCTGAGCAGTGGCAGCAAGCGTTGCGAGCGTTCGTCCATGGAAGCTGCGATCAAGGACCACGATGGTGCGCGGAGCGCCATCGAACGCCTGCTTGATCTTGGCATCGTCCGCACCTGCGGCACGGGCGGCCTCTTCGGCGTTCTTGCGAGTATACAGGCGAGCAAGCTTGATAGCGCACTCGTTTGCTTCGGCTCCGGAGTTTGCATAGAACGTCTGCCACGGCTCGGGGCTTGCAGGATCCCCACCATTGAGCAACCCGGAGATTTTACGGGAAAGCTCGCCACGGCCCTCGATGTAGTAGTAATTGCTCACGTGGATCAGGCGCTGAGACTGGTCTTGCAGAGCCTTGGTGATGGCAGGATGGCAATGGCCGAGACTGCACACGCCGATGCCCGCGATGAAGTCGAGATATGTATTGCCCTCGGCATCTTCGACTTCCATGCCCTTGCCGGAAACGAGCTCGACGGGCTTACGAGCAAACGTATGCATCACATATTGCGACTCAAGTTCCTGTTGTTGCTCTAGCGACATGCTATCAACTTCCTTCGTAAGGTAACGATTGCTTTAATGTACGGAAGAACTCTGGATAGAGACCTTCTGAGCGGCCTCGACTTCTTCACGGTTCTCCAGAAGCTTTGAAGCGAATTTGCCCAGAGGGTGGCTGTCGAAACGACAGGCCTCCTCGGTGGAATGCATGGTCGTGCCGACACCGGTGCTGGTAAGCATTTCGAGCAGCAGAGAATGAGGCGTGGTCCCGTTGATGATATGCGCACGCTGCACGCCGTTTTCCAGCGCATGGATGCACGACTTCAGCTTCGGGATCATGCCCGTGGACACCACGTTGTTCTCGACCATATAGCGCGCCTCGAACACGGTGAGGTTGGAGATGAGCGAGCTTTTATCCTCGAAGTTCTCGTACAGGCCGTCGACGTCGGTAAGGAACACCGCCTTATGAGCGCCGATGGCGGCGGCGATGTGGCCCGCAACCATGTCGGCGTTGACGTTGTAGAAGCCGCCGTCCTCTCCGATTGCGACCGATGCGATAACCGGAATATAATCCGATGCCACCAAGTCGTCGAGCAGAGGGCGGTTGATGCGCGTGATGCGGCCGACACGACCCAAATCAGGACTTGCCTGCTCAGCTACGATAACGCCGCCATCAGCACCGGAGACGCCCACGGCAAAATTGCCATGATGGTTCAAGGCCTCGACCAATTCCTGGTTGACCTCGCCCATAAGGACGGTACGGACTAGATTCATGGCCTCGGGCGTGGTAACGCGCTGGCCGTCCTTGAACTCAACGGGAATTTCCATGAGGTCCATCGCCCTGGTGATGGCCTTTCCGCCACCATGGACGATGACGGGGTTCACGCCGACGATCTTGAGCAGCACGATGTCGCTCATGACATCCGCGCGCAGCTTCTCATCGACCATGGCAGATCCGCCGTATTTGATGACGACGGTTTTACCGGTGATGTTCTTGATCCACGGCAGCGCCTCGACGAGGATCTTAGCTGCCTCCGTTGATGCGCCCTCGGGGCGCGTATCCTTTGCGTACTTCATGAGCGGTAATCTCCATTGATAGTGACGTATTCGTGCGAGAAATCGCATGTCCACATGGTTGTTGCGCAGTTACCAACGCCAAGGTCGACGTCGATGACCACTTCGGGCTCCTCGAAACGACGAAGTGCCTCGTCCTCGTCGAAATCCACGGTTAAGCCTTTTCTGCATACCGGAAGCCCCATGATGTCGATGGCCACATTGCCTTGGGAGAACGTCGCGCCGGATCTGCCAAGCGCTGCGGCGATACGGCCCCAATTAGCATCGTGCCCGTAAACCGCTGTTTTCACCAGCGGCGAATTGGCCACGGTGCGCGCCGCCTTGTCCGCATCCTCCGGATTCGCCGCCCCCGCCACGTTAACGGTGATGAGGCGCGTGGCGCCTTCGCCATCGACCGCCATCTCGCGAGCAAGTGCGACGCAGACGGTGCGCAGCGCGTTCTCGAATGCGTCGAAGGCAGGCGTGCCAGGCTGCATGCATGCAGCGCCCTGCGGGGCCGCCGCACCGCTTGCCAGAAGGAAGCACGAGTCGTTCGTGGAGGTATCGGAGTCGACGGTGATCTTGTTGAAGCTGATCCCGACCGCTTTCGAAAGGGCCTCATGCAGGTGATTTGCAGCCACGGGCGCATCGGTGGTGATGACGCTGATCATGGTGGCCATATTGGGCATGATCATGCCTGAGCCCTTTGCCATGCCGCCCACCGTGAACATGCATCCGTCATAGCCCAAACCGTTACCGCTAAACGTTACGGCGAATTCCTTCGGCTTGGTGTCCGTCGTCATGATGGCGCGAGCCGCATCGGCGCCTCCCGCAGCAGACAGCGCCGATGCGGCCAAAGGCGCGCCGCTTTCGAACGGCTCCATCTGCAGATGCTGACCGATAACGCCCGTGGACGCCACCAAAACTTCTTGCACCGGGCAACCGAGGGCATCGGCGACGATGCCGGACGATTGGCGCGCCGTCTGTAGGCCCTTGTCCCCGGTAGCCGCATTTGCAATACCCGAGTTGATAGCCACTGCGCGCGCGATGCCGTACCCAGCACCATCAAGGTGCTCCTTGGACACCGTGACCGGAGCCGAGCAGAACACGTTCGTGGTGAACACCGCGGCACACGCCGCCGGCTGATCGGCTGCCACCAACGCGAAATCCAGACGCTTTGGGTCAGCGCGGAATCCTGCATGGATGCCGCAAGCCTTGAAGCCCTTCGCCGACGCAACGCCGCCTGCCGGCAAGAACGGCAGATCCGCGTAGGAGTCGGCGGTGCTTGCGTTATGCAGAGGCTTCACCGCGTCCCCCTTAGACGCAGCGGAAACTGCATGAGTCATTACGCCCTCCTTCTGAAACGCCCGCCGAAACGGCGGGCGGATTGGCTATACGGGAACCGCCACCTTATCGAGGCCAAGGTCCTCCGGCAGCCCGAATACAATGTTAGCGCACTGAACAGCTTGGTTGGCAGCGCCTTTGCAGAGGTTGTCTATAGCTCCGACGGCAATGAGCATGCCGACCCGCTCATTGACGGCAAGCCCGATATGAGCGCAATTCGTGCCCACGACGGAAGACGTCTTGGGCATAACCCCAGCATCGAGCACCGTCACGAACGCGCTGTCTCTATAGAACTCTTTATAGCTCTCGACGATCTTCGCCACATCGCGCGTTGCCCCGGCTGCCAAGGGCAGGTTCACCGTAGACAGAAGACCCCTGTTCAGCGGCGCCAAATGAGGGGTGAACACCAAGCGGTCGGAAACACCCAGGATCTGCTCGATTTCAGGCGTGTGGCGATGCGTTGCCACGCCGTAAGCCTCGAGATTCTCGTTGGCGAAGCAGAAATGAGTGCGCGCCGTAGCCTTCTTGCCTGCGCCCGTCACACCGGAAATAGCGTCTACGACGATTGGAGCTTTGTCATCGACAAGGCCAAGACGCACGGCAGGCGCTGCAGCAAGCGTGGTTGCCGTGGGATAGCAGCCGGCGCAACCGACGACCGCCCCTTTGCCTTCCTTGCGCTGCTGCGCGGCGGCGATGAGATCGTCTGGGAACAGCTCGGGCAAGCCGAAGGCGGCGCGCTTGAGCAGCTCGGTTTGAGTATGAGGAACTTTGTACCACCGCTCGTAAACCGCAGGGTCCTTTAAGCGGAAATCGGCGGACAGGTCGACCACCACGCCCCCGCGATCGACGATGCGAGGGGCCATTGCCATTGCCGCGGTATGGGGCACGGCAAGGAACACGACATCGCACTGATCGAGAACCGGATCGTCATGCCTGGAGAAGGCAAGGTCGGTAGCTCCCGTGAAGCAAGGGTACTCCTTGGCCACAGGGGTTCCGGCAAGCTCATTGGAGGTAACGGCAACCAATTCGAACTCGGGGTGCCGCAGCGCAACTCGGACCAGCTCTATGCCAGCGAAGCCGGCTGCACCGACGATACCGCATTTGATGCTCATACTATGCCCTTCCCATTCGAGGTGTAATGGTACGTTGGGACCGCCTGTTCAAGCATGCGAATAGCTTCCCCATCAGTTGCCGAAAGCGCGTTTTCCAACTCATCGAGCTTCGAGGCAACCTGATCATAGCTGATTTCCTGGCCCGTGGAGATCATGATGGACTGGTTATCGGTGGGAAGCGTGCTCTCCTCGTCCATGAGCAGTTCCTCGTACATCTTCTCACCTTCACGCAGACCCGTAAACTCTATTTTGATATCCACGTCCGGCGTAAGGCCTTGCAGCTGGATAAGGCCTTTTGCCAAATCGACGATTTTGACGGGTTCGCCCATATCCAAAATGAAGATCTCGCCGCCGTGCGCCATGCCTCCCGCTTGGATGACCAATCGCGACGCCTCGGGAATGGTCATGAAGAAACGCTCGATGTCCGGATGCGTAACGGTAACGGGCCCGCCAGCGGCGATTTGGCGCTGGAAGACGGGAATCACGCTGCCGTTAGAGCCGAGCACGTTGCCGAAACGCACTGCAGTGAAAATGGTTTTCGATGTGCGCGCATAGTACTGCACGATCATTTCGCCCATGCGCTTGGTCGCCCCCATGACGCTTGTGGGGTTAACCGCCTTATCGGTGGAGATGAAGATGAAGCGCGCCGCCCCGTACGCATCAGCGGCGCGAACGGCATTCAACGTACCGAACACGTTGTTGTGAACGGCCTCGCGCGGGCAATGCTCCATAAGGGGAACGTGTTTATGGGCGGCCGCATGAAACACCGCACCCGGACGATACTTCGCGAACACCTCGTTGACGCGCTCCTTGTCGCATACGTTGCCGATCTCGATGATGATATCGATGTCGTCGTATTCGGACAGAAGCTCGTTGCGCAGCATGTACGCATCGTTTTCATATATATCGAAGATGACGATGCGAGCAGGCGCCACCGTGCACAGCTGACGGCATAGCTCGCTGCCGATGGAACCGCCGCCGCCAGTGACCAGCACGGTTTCGCCGGCGATATAGCCGGAAACCGCACGGGTATTCAGAACAATCTCCTCGCGACCAAGCAGGTCCGCCACATCGACGTCGCGCAGGCTCACATCCCCGATTTCGTCGAGAGACAAAGCGCGAACGTTGGGCAGCGTGCGCAAACGGCAATCCGTTTTCGTGCATTCGCCGTAAATGCGCTTACGCTCCTCTGGCGTGGACGAGGGGATGGCTACGACGATCTGCTCGATATCGTAGCGATCGACCAGATCGACGATGTCAGGGGTTCCGCCAGAAACCTTCACACCATGGATGCGTTGACCCCGCTTTGCGGGATCATCGTCAGTGGCAACGATGGGGATACCAGGCATGAGCGGGTCTTTCGACGCCATGCGCCCGATTGCCAACGAGCCCGTTTCGCCCGCACCGACCACCAGCGTGCGCGGGCGGTCGCATGTGCGCTGCGACGAGGCGATAGCTCTTCCTTTTTGACGCATAAAGCGGAACACGAAGCGGATGCCGCCCATGAAGAAGATCAGAAGGAAGCAGGAGACAACGAATACCCTGATGGGAAGCCTGGTACCGATAATCCACAGAAACACGGCGCCGCCCAACGTGCCGAGCACGGTTGCGCCGACGATTTGGATGACCTCATCGATGCTGGCATATTCCCATAAATTGTTGTACAGGCGAAACGTCGCCAAAACCACGACATTGATAAACGCGAGGATACCCAGCACGAAGTAGATCTCGTTGTTGACGAACACCTCTCCCTTTACGTTGGTAAGAATAGATGCAAGCCAATACGACAGATACGTGGCGATGATGTCGAGCAGCAACAAAAGCGCTGTTCTTTTTGTGATATGCACGTCCAAACCCGGCCCCGTCTTCATCTTCAAATAGAACAGTTCATAGTGTCAGATTACCTACAAAGGCTGCCGACTGAAGGCCTATTGTAGCCAAACTGGCGTATGATTGCAGCGATATTACCGGCCAAGGAGCTTGTTACATGAATATTCCAGCCCCCGAAAATCATACCGACGTCGCCAGCGGCGACGCCTCCCAACCTGCTCGCAAACGCAACATCGAAGCGTTGACGGCCTTTTTCCGAAGCGGCATCAAGCCCGCTGGATCGCACGGGAAACTAGGTATCGAGCTGGAACAGACCGTTGTGCGCGCCGACGGCTCCCCCGTCTCGTACAGTGAGGAGAACGGCGTCGCGCATCTGCTTGAACAGCTAAGGGAATCCTATCCGCAAGCGACCGTAGACGAAGAGGGCGACCTTCTTGGCGTAGCTCGCCCGGGAGAGGCGATCACCATCGAGCCTGCCGCCCAAATCGAATTATCGGCGGGGCCGTTCGATGATTTGAAAAAGGCCCAGGAGACGTTTACCGCATACCGGAAAACGCTTGATGACCTGCTTGCCCCCAAAGGCATGCATGTGGTAGCGCAAGGCTACCATCCCACCGCCACGGCACGCAGCCTGGACTTGATACCTAAACGCCGCTACGCGTTCATGAACCGATATCTTGGCGCAAAGGACATCTACGGCCCCTGCATGATGCGAGGCAGCGCCTCAACGCAGATCTCCATCGACTACACAAGCGAGCAGGATTGCCTTCGCAAAATGAGGATCGCTTATGCGCTTACCCCTATCTTAAGCCTGATCTGCGACAATTCGCCGGTATTTGAAGGCAAGCCCCGCTCCCATAAACTGATGAGGACCGACATATGGCGCCACACCGACAGCGACCGATGCGGCCTTGTGCCCGGCGCGCTTTCGAGCGGCTTCACATTCGAAGACTATGCGGAGTACGTGCTGGACACGCCCGCTATAGTAGCGCCCGATGAGGACGAGGGCTGGCGCTACTGCGAACAGACCTTTGGACAGCTGTACGCCGACAAGCCGATGACCCGAAAGCAGGTGGAGCACGCGGTTTCCATGCAATTCCCCGACGTGCGGCTGAAAACGTACTTGGAAATCCGCCCGGCGGACTCTATGCCCATTCCCTACGTGATCGCCTATGCCGCCCTTATCAAGGGCTTGTTCTACAACGAAGGCAACCTGCAGCAGCTTGAAGCCCTTTTCGCCGATGTAGACGCCGATGCTTTCGAGATGGCGAAAGACGCTCTGATGGAACGCGGCTACAACGCTCATGTTTACGGAGCGCCGGTAGCCGACCTGTGCGACCGCGTTATCGGGTTGGCCGAAAACGGCCTGAATCCCGATGACCGCGCGCTCCTTGAACCCCTTTCCCGCCTTGTAGCCCAACGGGTCACGCTTGCTGACCTGGCAGAGAGGGAATCCAAGGAAGCGTAAAGCAACGGCAAGGGAACTTTTCGCGGTTCCCCCGTCATTACCGAGCCCGGCCTCAGGTTTGTCGGGTAGACTTAACCGAGCGAAATACCCATACGACAGGAGACGTTTCGATGAGCAACAAAGGCAAAAAGGTCAAGGTTCATTACACCGGCACGCTGGACGACGGCACGAAGTTCGACTCTTCCCTGGATCGCGGCGAACCCTTGGAGTTCACGTGCATGGCCGGGCAGATGATCCCCGGCTTCGATGCCGCCGTCGAGCTTATGGAGCAAGGCGAGACCAGGACCGTGCACATTCCCGCTGCCGACGCCTATGGAGAGCGCAACGAGGAGCTGGTGCAGCGCATCCCCTTGGATCAGATCCCCAACGGCAACGAGCTTCCCGTTGGCCAGACGGTGTACATGCAAAGCGGCGACGGTCAGATCTTCCCCGTGTTCGTGCAGTCGATCGAAGACGGCGTGGCAACCTTTGACATGAACCACGAACTGGCAGGCAAGGACCTGAACTTCGAGATCACGCTGGTGGAGACCGAAGGCTAGTCGATATAGCTTTTCAAGGTACTCCAGGGCCGCTCATTCGAGCGGCCCTTTTCATTGCAGGATGCTATGCCGCCTGCAGCCGGCCCATAAGGTTTTCCACCCTGTTGACAAAATCGCCCTCACAGGCCTGATTGAGTTTATCGACCCTGGCGATAAGGCGCTCTCGACACGCTTCTTCCAAGGCGTCGGGAACATACAATCCCATGGACGCGGCTCGCACCGCCGCAAGCCTGCCAACGGAATCTGCCGGAGGCAACGCGCCTTCGCAGCTTGCGAACGAGCAATCGCAACGAGGCAGGGATTGCGCACCTGTCTTTGAAGGGGCGCAATCCGATGATGCGCTGAAGGCCCCGAAGCTCGATTCACCCTGCCTCGACACCGGCGTTTGATGCGTCAGATGCCAGAACGCGCTTGCAAGGACCATGTAGCGCTCGCAGCAATCCCAAGGGCCTTCGAGCCATACGCGATACGAGAGAACTTGCGACCAGGGAGCGCAGCCGAACAGGCACACACCTTCAGCGACGCCTTGCCGCACAGCGCCCGCAGACAGATCCGCCACGCGCGCCTGCACCAAACGCTCGATGCATGCCTGGCCCCGCCGCGCATGCACGACGAAGCGCTCTTCGGGGAATATGCACAGGGCTTTGCCGCTTTTGCGCTTCACCGCACAGTCGAGCATGGCTTCCAAAGCGCGACCCATGCGCTTGCGGGCGACGCGACGCTGCTGCGGAGTTGCCTGACCCCACCCCGGCACGCGACACGCATAACCCTGCTCGACCATGGAAAGCAGCGTTTCCCTATCGCAGCACAGAAAGGCATCCTGTAACGTGGGCACCTGTTTTCGAGACACCGACTGCGCATCCCAAAGAAGATCAGAGCACAACATGGCCGACCTCCTGCACAAGGGACACGGCATCGGCGCAATCCATAACGCATGCGCATCGAAGCGGGAAGGCACCAGACAAAACCTGGTCGATGGCCGATCCATACTCCACACGATCGATATCCGGCCAATCACAAGCGCCTTCTGCACCGTACCCTGCCGGGATAAAGCCCCCTTCGAACAGCTGATATTCCATTGAATCGAGCGTATCGCGCAACTGACAGAGCGGAAGCGCCGCTATAACGACCAATGCACCTGGTTGTGCACAGCAAGACACAGACCCGTTACCGGACATGGCAAACACCTTCTTCGATTGTTCCAAAAACGGAGAGGATCTTGCAAGCGTGGAACGGGCAGCGAGGAACACCGCTGCCATCTACGGGCGACCTTGGAAGGAGGCGCTTGCACTGGCTCTGATGTGTTGACGGGAGTATAACACGCTTTCGTACGTTTGTTCGTTATAAAGTGAAAAAAATCCCCGGCAGGGAGGGTTGTGCTGCCCAACTTCCCTACCGGGGTGAAAGATTACCAGCTCAGAAGCTCATAGCCGGTTTCCGTGACCACCAGTTGCACTTCCCACTGAGCAGAGGGCTTGCGGTCCGCAGTGCGGACGGTCCAGCCATTGGGGTCGGTCATGTCGATCTTGTGGCCTCCCATGTTGATCATAGGCTCGATGGTGAAGCAGCAGCCCGGCGCCAACACCATGCCCGTTCCGGGCTCGGATACGTGGCTGACGAAGGGATCTTCATGGAACTCCAGGCCGATGCCGTGGCCGCCGAACTCGCGCACCACCGAAAAGCCCTGCGCGTGAGCGTATTCGTGCACCGCGGCGCCCACATCGCCCAGCAGCCCCCACGGCTTCACCGCGGCAAGACCTGCCTCCAGCGCCTTCTTGGTTTCCTCCACCAGGCGGCGTTTCTCATCGGACACCTCGCCGATGCAGAACATGCGCGAGGAGTCGGAATAGTAGCCATCCAGGATGGTGGAGCAGTCGACGTTGACGATATCGCCGTCTTTCAGCACATCGTCGGGCGACGGGATGCCGTGGCAGACCACTTCGTTGATGGACGTACAGACGCTTTTCGGATAGCCCTCGTAATCAAGGTCTGCCGGGATGCCTCCATGCTCGACGGTGTAATCATAGATCCATTTGTCGATCTCCTCGGTGCTAACGCCTGCGCCGATCCGCTCGGCCACGAGGTCCAGCACGCCGATGTTGATAGCAGCGCTTCTTTTGATGCCCTCGATCTCCTCCGGTGTTTTCAACAAGCTGCGCTGGGGAACCTCGAAGCCCTGCTCATAGAGGCTTTGCAAGCGCTCGTCGAAATCGAGATGGCACTTCTTGTATTTGCGCCCGCTGCCGCACCAGCATTCGTCGTTACGACCGGGGCTTTTCAGATTATCGTACATATCGCATCCTTTCGTTTGCGCTCCATTGTAACGCTGTTAGCCATGGTTAAGTCTTAGAATCCGCCTGAAACAAGGAAACCGCCGGGCATGAACTCGGCGGCTTCCCTGGGCACGTGGGCTGATCGCCTTTACGCGCGGACCTCGGCGCCGGTGGCGCCGCAGACCTTCTTCACCAGCTTCGCGTGAGCCTTGTCGACCTCTTCGCCGGTAAGCGTGCGATCGGCGGCGCGATACGTCAGCGCGTACGCCATGGACTTCTTGCCCTGGCCGATACGCTCGGAATCGCGGTACACATCGAACAGGCGCACCTCGGCCAGCAGCTTGCCGCCCGCAGACGACATGCACTGCTCCAGACGCTCGTGCGTGACATCCTCGTCGACCACGAACGCCTGGTCGATGGAAACGGCCGGGAACGTGGGTACGTCGACGTAGTCGCGCGCAGGGCGGCAGACCTTGGCGAGCGCTTCGACGTCCAGCTCGAAGGCGACCACGGGCGCCTGCGCGTCATAGGCGGCGCAAGCCAGCGGATGCAGCTCGCCCACCCAGCCGAGCACCGTGCCGGCGGAGAGCACCTGGGCGGCGCGGCCGGGCTGCAGATGCGGGGCCTCCTGCGCAGACAGCGCCTTGTAACGGACCTTCGGGATGGCCAGCTCGCGCATCAGGTTCTCCACGACGCCCTTGCCATCGAAGAAGTCGAACGCCGCAGGCTGCACGTTCCAGGCCGCATCGCCGAACGCGCCGGCCATGACACCGGCCAGGCGACGGCGCTCCTTGGGCTGCTTCTTGCCTTCATGGGCGAAGAACACCATGCCCTGCTCGTAGAGCTGGATGTTCTTCACGCCGCGAGCCTGATTGTGCGCCACCGAGCGCAAAAGACCCGGGATGATGCTCTGGCGCATGACCGACTGGTCGGAGTTCATGGGGTTGATGAGCTCCACGGGGTCGCCCAGCCCCTCGACGGGCATGCGCAGACGCTCGAGCTCGGTGGGCTCGGCGAAGGAATACGTCATGGTCTCGTTGAGGCCGGACGCCGTCATGGTGCGGTTGACGGTATCCAGCACGTGCTCCATATGGGAGCGCACGCCGAAGCGGCCGCGGCCGCCGGGCAGCGTCTCGGGGATGAGGTCCATGCCGTACAGGCGCAGCACCTCCTCGTACAGGTCGATCTCACGCGGCAGATCGGGACGGAACGTGGGGGAAACCACGTCCAGCACATCCTCGTCCGCGGTGTCTTCGACCTTGCAACCTAAGCGCTCCAGAATCTCGACGATGAACTCGCGTGGGATCTGGGCACCCATCATGGAACGGAAGCGCGGGATGCGGAACTTCAGCTGCGCGGCGGTGCTGGGCTCGGGCCACACGTCGATGATGCCCTGGTCGTCGGCCGCGGCGGCGCTTACGGTGCCGCCGGCAACCTCCACGATGAGGGCCGCCGCGGCGGCGGAACGCGCCTCGACGCCGTGGTCGTCCACACCGCGCTCATAGCGCATGGAGCTTTCGCTGATAAGCCCAAGGTTGCGGCTGGTGCGGCTGGTGCGGCCCGCCTCGAACGTGGCGGCTTCCAGCAGGATGTTCACCGTATCATCGGTCACCTCGGTGTCAAGGCCGCCCATGACGCCGGCCAAGGCAACCGCGCCCTGCTCAGGGGTGGAGATGACGGTCATGTCGCTGGTAAGGGTGCGCTTCTCGCCGTCAAGCGTGGTCAGCGGCTCGCCGTCTTGCGCAGCGCGCACCACGATGTGCGCACGACCATCGGCATTCTTCAGTTTGTCCAGGTCGAACGCGTGCAGCGGCTGGCCGAACAGGAACAGGATGTAGTTCGTGACGTCGACGATGTTGTTGACGGAACGTTGGCCGATGGCCGCAAGGCGCTCGACCATCCAGTCGGGGCTGGGGCCCACCTTGCAGCCGCGGATGACGCGCGCCGTGTAGCGCGGGCAGCGCTTAGCGTCCTCGACCGTGATCTGGACCTCTTCGTCAACGGGGGTTGCGGAGGCGTCGAGCTGAAGCTTGGCCGCCATCTCCGCCAGCGGGTCGTTCCAGTCGCGACGGTACATCGCGCCCACCTCGCGAGCCAGGCCTGCGATGGAGAGGCTGTCGGGGCGGTTCGGGGTGATCTCCAGGTCGAGCACGGTGTCGGTGAGTCCGGCGTACTCGGCGAACGGGACGCCCACCGGGGCATCTTCGGGCAAGATCATGATGCCGTCGTGGTCGCCGCTTAAGCCGAGCTCGCGCGCGGAGCAGTTCATGCCGAAGCTGGCGACGCCGCGAAGCTTGGACTTCTTGATCTTCACGTCGCCGGGCAGCTCCGCGCCCACCATGGCGGTGACGATATGGTCGCCCTCGTTGAAATTCTGGGCGCCGCAGACGATCTGCAGCGGCTCGGGGTTGCCTTCTTTGTCGACGTTGAGCCCGCCCACGTCGACCGAGCACACCCACATATGATCGGAGTCGGGATGATGCTCCTTTTTAAGGACCTTGGCAGTTACCACGTGGTCGAACGCGGCGCCAAGCGTCTCAACGCCCTCCACGCCCGTTCCCGTAAGGTCGAGTTTGTCGCAGAACGCCTTGATGTCCGTAGGGACCTCAACGTATTCGTTCAGCCATTTCAGCGATACTTTCATGACATTCTCTTTCTATGACATCGGCCAAAGCCGATGAAAATCAGTGGGACGGCCGAGCTTGCCGGGATCGGCTTGGATGGCGAAGCGCCGTATCAAACGCATCCGACCAAGCCGAGCACGGCCATCGCCCGTGCGCCGAAAGCGGAAAACCCGAGCTAGGTTCCGCCGATCCGAGCCGCCGAGCGACCTCGCCGTCGAGCAAACGGGGCTAGAACTGGCGAAGGAAGCGCATATCGCCCTCGAGCAGCATACGCAGGTCGGGGACGTTGTACTTCAAGCATGCAACGCGCTCGACGCCCACGCCGAACGCGAAGCCCGAATACTCCTCCGGGTCGATGCCCGACATGCTGAGCACGTTGGGGTCGACCATGCCGCAGCCCAAGATCTCCAGCCAGCCCGTGCCCTTGCACATGCGGCAGCGCTCGCCATCGTGCAGATGACCCGTGCCGCCGCACACGCCGCAGCTGACGTCGGCCTCGGCAGAAGGCTCGGTGAACGGGAAGTAGTGGGCGCGGAAGCGCGTCTTGCGATCGGGGCCGAACATCTGCTTGCAGAAGTAGTCGAGCGTGCCCTTCAGGTCGCCGAACGAGATGCCCTTGTCGACGACCAGGCCCTCGATCTGCGTGAACTGCGGCAGATGGCTGGGGTCGGCGACATCGCGGCGATACACCTTGCCCGGGGCGATGATGTAGATGGGCGGCTTCTGCTGCTCCATGACGTGCACCTGCACGCCGGAGGTCTGCGTGCGCAGCAGCACCTTGGACTCGCCGCGCACCGCGGACTCCTCGCCGGATCGGTCGACCACGTAGAAGGTGTCCTGCATGCTACGGCTGGGGTGATCTGCCGGGGCATTGAGCGCCTCGAAGTTATAGTAGTCGGTTTCCACCTCGGGACCTTGAGCCACGGTGTAGCCCAAGCCCAGGAAGATCTCGGAGATCTGATCGGTGATGGCGTTGATGAGATGGCGCGTGCCCACCTGCTGGCCGCGGCCAGGCAGCGTGACGTCGACGGCCGCCGCATCGATAGCCGCCTCAAGCTCCTTGGCGGCAAGCGCGCGCTTG
>OLNT01000429.1_pt1 | contig 27879 bp, 30 predicted proteins | sample 1672641 | NCBI WGS metagenome assembly OLNT01 (sample SAMEA3136708, study PRJEB25190) | human gut metagenome
CAAAATCCCTATGACTTTTAAAGGTTGATTTATCCCTATCTATTTTTATATATTCTAGATAAATTTCTATCACTTTTTTATTGACTTTGGAAAAACAAACTCCTATAATGCCTATAAAGTTACTAGGAATAGTAAGTGGAGGTACTAATTATGAAACGATGTTGTAGCTCTTTAAATGAATAATATTGAATTTATTTAATAGGAGGAAAAGAAAATGACAGTATATAAAGCAATTTCAGATTTAATTGGAAATACACCATTAGTAGAATTAACACATATTGAAGAAAAAGAAGGTTTAGAGGCTAGTGTTGTTGCGAAAGTAGAATTCTTTAATCCAGCAGGTAGTGTAAAGGATCGTATCGCAAAGAAAATGATTGAGGATGCTGAGAAAAAAGGGTTGATCAAGCCAGGTGCTACATTGATTGAGCCAACAAGTGGAAATACTGGTATTGGTATTGCATCTGTTGCAGCAGCTAAGGGATATAAGGCTATTATGACAATGCCTGAAACAATGAGTGTAGAGCGTCGTAACTTATTGAAGGCGTATGGCGCAAAAGTTGTTTTAACAGATGGCAAAGCAGGTATGAAGGGGGCTATCGCAAAAGCACAGGAATTGGCAGCTGCTACACCAAACAGTTTTATTCCAAGTCAATTTGAGAATCCATCAAACCCACAGGCGCATTATGAATCGACTGGTCCAGAAATTTGGAAGGATACAGAGGGGAAAGTTGATATATTTGTTGCCGGTGTTGGAACAGGTGGTACTGTAAGTGGTACAGGTAAATATTTGAAGGATCAAAATCCAAATGTAAAAGTGGTTGCGGTTGAACCTGCAACAAGTCCAGTATTATCCCAAGGTCATGCAGGTCCTCATGGTATTCAAGGTATTGGTGCTGGTTTTGTTCCGAAAACATTGGATACAAGTGTATATGATGAAGTCTTTACAGTCACAAATGAACAGGCTTATGAAACAGGTCGTTTAATTGCACATAATGAAGGTATGCTAGTGGGTATTTCAAGTGGTGCTGCTACATATGCCGCTATTCAAATCGCAAAACGCCCTGAAAACAAAGGGAAAACAATCGTCGTATTATTACCAGATACAGGTGAGCGTTATTTATCTACTCCAATGTTTGCGGAATAATAAAAAAATACGAAGTAAAAAATTACTTCGTAAATGTCTTGGCATAGCCATGATCTTCTCTAGAACCCGTACCAATGGGTTCTTTTATTTTTCCAATTTCTTCAATTTCAAATGGTGTTAATTGATATACATAGTTTAGCCAGTTTCGATATAGAAGATTGGCATGGCTTCTCCATTTTAAGATAGGTTCTTTTTCTGGATCATCATCGGGAAAATAATTGAATGGAATATGGATGGGTTTATTGGCTTTTAAATCTCTAAAATATTCATCTTTTAATGTTTCTTTTCCATATTCTAAATGACCTAAAATAAATATTTGACGATAGTCTTTTGTGACAATGATGTTTGAACCAATTTCATCATTTTTAGATAGTATGGATAAGCATTTTACTTTTTTAACTGCTTCTTCATCAATAGCCGTATGTCTTGAATGTGGCGTATAGTGGATTTCATCAAAGCCATTGGTTAAAAAGTCATATTCATCGACTAATTGTTCTGGGAAGATGCCGAATACTTTTTCTGGCAAGATATGCTTTTGAACTCCATAATGATAATACAGTCCGGCTTGGGCTCCCCAACAAATATGTAGTGTAGAATAGACGTGAGTCTTAGACCATTCCATGATTTCTTCAAGTTCATTCCAGTAATCAACATCTTCGTATTCAAGATGTTCTACTGGAGCTCCTGTAATGATCATTCCATCGTAATAATTATTTTTTAATTTTTCAAAGTATGTGTAGAATTTGACTAAATGATCTTGGCTTGTATTTTTAGAAACATGGTTTTTGACCATCATAAAATCAATATCAACTTGAAGTGCACTTTTTGAAATTAATCGTAAGATTTGTGTTTCCGTTTCTATTTTTTTGGGCATTAGATTTAAAATCACGATCTTTAATGGTCGAATTCTTTGTCTATGTGCACTTTTATCTTCAATCGCAAAGATTTTTTCACTTTCTAATATGTCTTTTGCGGGCAATGCATCGGGTATGTTGATTGGCATATATGAACAACTCCTTTATTTGTATACACTTTATTATACGCGAAAAAAAACAGAATGGAAATTTTCCATTCTGTAAAAGACTATGCTTTCATTGCGTCTAGTGCTTGTTGTAAATCGTTGATAATATCTTGTGCAGCTTCAAGACCTACAGAGAAACGAATTAAATCTGGAGCAACACCGGCTTCTTTTAATTGTTCTTCACTCATTTGACGGTGTGTATGACTTGCTGGGTGTAATAGACAAGTTTTGGCGTCTGCAACATGGGTTACAATAGAAGCAAGTTTTAAGCTGTCCATGAATTTTTCAGTTTGATTACGATCTGCTTTTAATCCAAATGACAATACACCACAAGTTCCGTTTGGACAATATTTTTTAGCTAATTCATGATGAGGGTCACTTTCAAGATCTGCATATTTTACCCATGCAACATCTTCATTGGCTTCTAAGTATTTAGCTACAGCTAGTGCATTTGCACAATGTGCCTTCATACGAACGGCTAATGATTCTAATCCTAGATTTAAGTAATATGCGTTTTGAGGTGCTTGGATTGATCCTAAATCACGCATCAATTGGCTTGTAGCTTTTGTGATATAAGCTAATTTACCAAATTTTTCAGCATATACAATACCATGGTAGGATTCATCGGGTGTAGTTAGTCCTGGATATTTATCGGCGTGTTCTAGCCAGTTGAAGTTACCACTATCTACAATAGCTCCACCTACACAAGATGCATGTCCATCCATATATTTTGTGGTAGAGTGAGTAACAATATCAGCTCCCCATTGGATTGGTTGACACATAATTGGTGTAGCGAATGTGTTGTCAATGATTAATGGAACTCCATTCGCATGAGCAACTTTCGCAAATTTTTCAATATCGAAAATACGTACAGTTGGATTTGTAATGGTTTCTCCAAAGACACATTTTGTGTTTGGTTTGAATTCTTTTTGAAGATCTTCTTCACTGATTTCTGGGTCAACAAATGTACAGTCGATACCCATTTTCTTCATTGTTACACCAAATAGGTTGTAAGTTCCACCATAGATGGCACTAGAAGCAATTAAATGATCTCCAGCTTCACAAATGTTGAATACCGCAAAGAAGTTGGCAGCTTGTCCACTTGATGTTAGCATAGCAGCAATACCACCTTCTAAAGCAGCAATCTTACTTGCGACAATATCGTTTGTTGGGTTTTGAAGGCGTGAATAGAAATATCCACTGTCTTCTAAATCGAATAATCTTCCCATTTGAAGACTTGAATCATATTTAAAAGTAGTACTTTGATAAATTGGTACTTCTCTAGGCTCGCCGTTTTTGGGTTCATAACCGGCATGTAAACATTTAGTTTCTGTTTTCATAATTTTTTACCCTCCGCTTTTATAATCATTATTTTAAGCTTTTCTTTATAAAAAGTAAAAGAAAAGCTTAGATTACATAATCAAAGCTTTGTTCACGATTTAAAATGTCTTGTAGTGATATTCCTTTTAAATAGGTTTCAATCACTTGATTTAATCCTTCATAAATATAAAGTGTAGTACAATCTTCTTTTCTTGGACATACATTTACTTCAGTGTCTAAGCAGGCAACACAAGACAAATTGCCTTCCGTTGCGACTAATACGTCATATACAAGGATTTGGTCTGGATTTTTTGCGAGCTTATATCCCCCTTGAAAACCACGGTTGGATTGAACTATTCCACTTTTTGTAAGAATTGGAACGATTTGTTCTAAATATTTTTTAGAGATGTTTTGTCTGTCGGCAATATCCTTTAGTGTTATAAAGCCTGAATCATTATGTTGAGCTAAATCTATAAGTAGGCGAAGGGCATAGCGACCTTTTGTAGATATTTTCATTTTTATTCCCCTTTTCTTTTTATTATAATAATATATATTTAGTAGGTTTTCTAGCAAAGAGGTAAAAAATGGTTAAAATTGTCGTTTTTGATTTAGACGGAACACTATATGATTCACATAAACATATTGATAAAGATACAGTTTATAAAATAATTGAACTTGAACAAAAAGGTATTGTAGTTGGGATTGTGACTGGAAGGTTTTATGAAGAGTTGGATGAAGTTATCGAAAAACTAAAACTAAGAGAATACAATGGTTTTGTAGCAAGTTCGAACGGTTTAGAAATACATGATTTTTTAGATGGGAAAATAAAGTGCTTTACGCGACTCTCAAAAGACGAAGTAAAAGAATTGGTAGAAGAAGCAAAGAAACATCATATGATTAGTTATGTTTGGCAAAATGGTCGTTATTCGATGTTTGATATATCATTTATGAATGGATTAAAAAAGCTTGCTTCAGCAATTCCCTTTGATGAGCATTATATAAAAGCATTAAGAGAGACTGAATTTGAGAAGAGTATATCTTTAGAGGTACCTTTATATGATAAGGTGTGTTTTGCGGGACTTCCAATCTTGAAATTAAAAAAATCAATCTTAAAACAGCATCCAGAATATCGGTTTTATGATGTTGGAAGACTCGGAACTGAATTATGCAAGAAGGATGTTGGGAAGCTTGAAGCTATTCAATTCATTTGTAGGAAGAAAAACACCTCTATAGATTGTGTAATGGCTTTTGGAGACAACGGAAATGATGTGAATTTACTAGCCTCTTGTGGATATGGAGTTGCGATGAGAAATGGGAGTGCACAGGCAAAAAAAGCCGCTAAATATATTAGCGACTATACAAATAATGAGCAGGGTGTGCTTCGATTTATAAATTCGTTTTTTGGATGAAATATTGATCTAAAAAGATAAGAATTCCATTTAGTACAAGGAAGAATCCAGTTAAAGAGAAAATAAAGTCTAAGGATTGAATTGGTTTCATAAGTAATACAATTCCGACAACTAAGATAAAGATAGCTCCGGCAAGATTGACTTTCCATTGTTCAAAACCATTATCTTTTAAGAGTAATACTTTTTGAAAATGAGATAGGGAATTAATAATCAATAGAATTCCTACAAGCATAGGTAAAATACTAATGAATTTTTTTGGTTCAAAACTCATATATAGGCCTACAGACAATAAGAATATGCCTAATACAAGAGTTGTTAGTGTTGTACTATTTCTTTTCTTGAAATATGTATATAGAAATAGAATCGCAATGACTAAAAAGATACATCCAATAACTCGCGTAATTGTTGTTAATATGGAGACGTTAAATATGCATAAGACTAAGCCAGATAAAATGCATAGAATTGCCGATGAGATAGCTTCTGTTTTTGTTTCTTTCATATAATCACAACCTTTCACAATTATTATACTCTGTTGTATAATTATTTTAAGAGGTGATGAACGTGAAAGTTGCAGTTTTGTTAGAAAATGGATTTGAAGAATTAGAAGCTATGGGTCCAATTGCCTTACTTAGACGTGGTGGACTTGATGTGGATATGATTGGTGTCAACAATGAGGAACAGGTTACAGGTCGTTTTGGCGTAACCTATTCGAGTGTGTTTCCAATGAACAAATATGACTTTAGTGATGTGGATTGTTTAGTTTTACCTGGTGGTCCACATTATCAAAAGCTAGAAAAGAATGAAGAAGTATTAAAATTAGCTCATGAGTTTGCCGAAAATAAAGTATTGGCAGCTATTTGTGCTTCTCCAACAATCTTAGGTCATGAGGGTATCTTAAAAGGTAAGAAATATACTTGTTTTAAAGATATGGATGAAGATTTTGGTGGCGAATATCAATATGAATATGCCGTTACAGACGGAAACATCATTACGGGTGTAAGTGCAGCAGCAAGTATTGAGTTTGCGTTTGCGATTCTAGAAAAGCTTTGTGGTAAAGAACACACAGAAAAAGTAAAAGCATCGATTTATTATGATGCAAAGCACTAAAAAAATTGTCATCGTGAATGATGACAATTTTTAGTTTATGCTTCTTCATTTAATAAATGGAATTTTTCAAAGATATAGAATAGTAAAGACATGATCATTCCTGTGATACAAGCAAGTACCATTCCTGATAAGGAAATATTTCCTAAGTGAATTGTTACTCCGCTAAGTCCAACAACGAACACAACGGATGTTAAAATCATGTTTACACTTTTTCCATAATCTACTTTTTGATCGACTAGAATTCTTAATCCACTTGTACCAATCATACCGTATAGTAAGAAACTGATTCCACCGATAACTGGATTTGGAATTGTTTGAATCAATGCAGATAATGGACCAATGAATGAACAGATGATGGATAGGATGGCAGCTCCAGCAATAACTTGTACGCTGTATACGCCAGTAATCGCCATAACTCCAATGTTTTCTCCGTAAGTTGTAGTTGGAACAGATCCAATTAAACCTGAAATCATTGTTGAGAAGTTATCTGCAAATAAAGAGCGATGTAGTCCTGGATCTTTGATTAAGTTTCTTCCTACAACTTCTCCTGTAACGATTTGGTGACCAATGTGTTCCGATGTGATAACTAATAATACAGGAAGCATCATTAGAATGGCATCTATACTGAATTTTGGTGCTTGAAAGTTTGGAATTGAAATAAAGTTTGCTTCTAATACTGGAGTAAAGTCTACAATGCCTACGGCAACAGCAGTTAAATATCCTGTAACTACGGCAATTAAGATTGGAATGACGCTTAAGAATTTTTTGAAGCATACACTTCCAATTACGGCCATACCAAGTGTAACCGCAAAAACAATCACGTTTTTAGGGTCAATGTTATCTCCTAGAATTCCAGCTGTATTTGCAGCAGATGAAGATAATTCTAGACCAATTAATGCAACAACGGGTCCCATTGCGGCAGATGGTAGTACGATATCAATCCATTTAGTTCCAAATTTCTTGATGATCATTGCCAATAAACATCCGCAAAAACCAACCACAACAAATCCACCACATGCGTATGGATATCCAAATTTTGCGATAATGATATTTGCGGGAGCAATGAAGGCAAAGCTACTTCCTAAATAGGCTGGTGCTTTTCCTTTTGTGATAAAAATAAACAACAATGTTCCGATACCATTCATGAATAGTACGATAGCTGGGTTAATACCGAATAAGAATGGTACTAATACACTGGCTCCAAACATTGCGAACATGTGTTGAATACTTAATGGTATCAGCAGATTTGCGGGTACTTTTTCTTCAACTTGAATAATTCGTTTTGCCATGAAAAATATTCTCCTCCTAAAATATACCTTAACTTTTATACCACATTTTAATGGATTATGAAACTAATTTAGGCTATAATTATCAAGTAGTGCGCCTGTAGCTCAACTGGATAGAGTATCAGATTCCGATTCTGGCGGTTGCAGGTTCGAGACCTGTCAGGCGCACCATTTAGGTGAAATATGGAAACAATACTTTTTGATTTAGATGATACATTAATTGAATCGATGCACGTATGGGAAGATGCCATCATTCGTTTATTTAAAAAGATGGATTTGTATATGAGTATGGAAGAGGCTCGTCAAATCTTTTTTACGATGAAATTTTCGGAAGTTTTAACATACATTAAAGAAAGATTTCATACTAAACAAGATGAGGCTTGGATGTTCAATGAAGTAAATGAAGATATCTTGAATCAATATGCGTATCATATTGAGGCAAAGAAGGGTGCTTTGGATTATATAAAGAAGTGTGCTTCAGAAAATAAAAAGATGGCTGTATTAACATCAAACACAAGGGCATTATCTGAAAAAGTATTAGATCGACTTGGTATGTTGGAATATATGGAGAATGTATATTCAGCAGATGAATTGAAGATGTCAAAAAGAGAAGTGGATATCTATGAGTATGTATTGAAAGATTTAAATACAACTGCAGAAAGTGCGATTGTATTTGAGGATTCGATGTATGCGATCAATACAGCTCGATCATTAAATATTGAGTGTATTGGTTTAGTAAATCCAAACAATCAAAAGGTGTTTGAAAAAAACCATGTAAAAACAATCGTTGATTTTACAGAATTGTGTTAAAATCATGATATGTCCCAGTAGCTCAGTTGGATAGAGCATTCGCCTCCTAAGAGTTAAAAATGATTGGCTAGAACTGTAAAAATTGAATAGAAAATATGCCTCCGTAGCTCAGTGGATAGAGCGTCGGTTTCCTAAACCGCAGGTCGAAGGTTCGACTCCTTTCGGGGGCACCATTTATTTATTAAACAAAGGGTTTTCAATACTTTGTAATCCATGTAACTAAGCGATAGAGTCTGTTGATTTTGTCGCTTTTTTCTTATCAGAAATTGGATGATTTTTACTGCTTTCTCAGACAATAGAAATTAGCTTGATTCAAATATTTTGACTGCTTCCAGCTAATAAAAATAGGCTCTCAGCTAATGTGCATCTTTTAAGAACACTTGATGAGTGGCCAAACATAAGCGTATAGAAGCATAAAACAAGACAATATGAGCAAACTCCTTTTACATAGCCAGGAAATCCTGGTATATGAGAAAGGAGTTTTTATTATGCCAAAATGTAAAGTGATCGCAGTCACAAATCAAAAAGGTGGTGTCGGCAAAACTACAACTACAGAGAATGTGGCCATTGGTTTGGCTCGCAATGGATGCAATGTATTGATTGTGGATTTTGATCCTCAGGGTGATCTTACAAGTTGTCTTGGATGGAAAAACAATGATTCATTGGAACACTCTGTTTCATCTATGCTTGATGATTATATCAATGACAATGATATTAATTATGAATCTTTGATTTTACATCATGAAGAAAACGTTGATTTAATTCCGGCAAATATTGAATTAGCTGATTTTGAAATGCGTTTAGTAAGTGTGATCAACAGAGAACAGACTTTAAGTAATTGTATTGAGCCATTGAGAAATCAATATGATTACATCTTTATTGATTGTCCACCATCATTAGGTATGTTGACGGTTAATGCTTTATCAGCAGCTGATGAAGTACTGATACCAGTACAGACGCAGTATCTTCCTGCAAAAGGAATGACTAAGTTATTACAGACGGTAGGAAAAGTTCAACGTAAGATTAAACGTAAGATTAATAGTAATCTAAAAATCACCGGTATTGTGATGACGCTTGCGGATCTAAATACGAATCTAACAAAGAGTACGATTGAAACGATTCGAGAAAGTTTCGGAAAGAATATTCGTGTGTTTGATACAATCATTCCAAAAGCAACGAAAGCGAGTGAAGCAAGTATTTCCGGTAAGAGTATCTATGCGTATGCCAAAGATTCCAAGGTAGCTTTAGCTTATGAAAATCTTACGAAGGAATTGATCAACAATCAAAAAGTAAAGCACAAAGAAGAATTTAATAGATAGGAGAAAAAGTAAATGACAAACAATTATGTTTTATTGAATGGAAAACTCTCAAGAGATATTGAAGTTTCTAAAAATGATAAGGGCAATTCTTTTGTGAAGTTTTGTTTAATTTGTACAAGAGACGGTAATAGTTCGTATTCGGATTACGTTAACTGCATCGCATTTGGAGAAATTGCGAATGCCATCTGTAGAAAAGGAGAAAAGGATACAGCTTATCACATTGAAGGAAATATCCGAACAAACTCATATGAGAAAAATGGTAAAAAGAATTATTCCACAAATGTGGTTGTAGAATCTTTTAGATTGCTGGATGCCTAGAATCAAACGATGTCCGTTTTGTCATTCAACTGCCCATGTAGTAATTGATTGGAACAGTAAAAGAATCAATGGATATTATGGCCAGTATGTTATCTGTACGTTATGTTCTAAAAGAACAAAAACAGAGCCAACATCAGATCAGGCAATTGAAGAATGGAATTATCGTGTAATTAAAAAGAATATACAACTCACTTTATTTTAAAAGGAGGTGGCATACTTGCCAAAATTAGACTTAGGATTGCCAAGCTATGACTCCTTATTTTCTACAGAAGAAGAAAGACAGGAAGCCAATACCGAAAAGGTAATGACAATCCCTATAAACAAAATTAAAGATTTTGAAGGTCACCCATTTCATGTAACTATGGATGAGGATATGGCGAAGCTGATTGATTCAATCAAAGAAAACGATATGCTGATGCCTGCACTTGTAAGGCCCAAGCCAGATGGAACTTATGAAATGATATCTGGTCACAGGTGTAAATTTGCTATGTCACAGCTAGGAAGAACCGAAATGAATGTTATCATACGAGATTTGGACGATGATCAGGCAACGATCCTGATGGTAGATTCAAATATTCAACGTGAAAACATTTATCCTAGCGAAAGAGGTTATGCTTATAAAATGCGCTTAGAAGCTATGAAACATCAAGGTAAGTCAGTTAAAGAATTTCATGGTGACGTAGGTACTGTATATGACAAGTCAACTTCGTGCCAAGTTGGCACAAAGTTAAGAAGTGATGTTGCTTTAGCAGATACCACAGAATTTAGTGCTCGCCAAATACAGCGCTTTATCCGATTAACTTATTTGATTGAACCATTGCAGGAAATGGTGGATGGTCGCAATGAGAATGAGATTAAAATTGCATTTAACCCAGCTGTTGAATTGTCATATTTAACGGAGTCGGAACAATTTGATTTGGTAAATTCGATCATTGAAAATCAAAGAACTCCATCATTAGCTCAATGTCAGGAATTCAAGAGATTAAGCCATGATGGTGAGCTTACTGCAGACTTTATTGAAGATACGCTTTCTGAGGAAAAACCAAACAGAGAGAGAAACTATCTTTTCAAATGAAGGAAATTGATAAATATTTTCCCAAGGACTTTACACCAGGCAAAAAGAAGGATTTGATGATCCACTTGCTGGAAAGCTGGGCAAAGAAAAGATCACGCGAACAAGAGCGATAATTGAATGTAGAAATTGCTTTGTTCGTACTTGTGATTGTTCCAAACTGTTGGAGGGGCAGTTTGTCTTTGCGTGGTGAGGTGTGACTTTTACCTCCCCTAAAACCCCTCCTACCTACCGAAAGAATCTTATTACCTACCGAAAAAGAAAAAATGTTTATTATCTATTAAGAATAAATATTTGTATGTTGGTAAATAAAATTTATATTGAGTATTTTTAAATAAAGAGATGTTATTAAGAAATACAAATGGAGGTAAATCAAATGAAGAAGTTAATTATTTCAGTGGTTAGTATTGTGATGATGATTGGAGCAGGAGTAGCGTTTAGATCAGATCAAGATGTTTCTGTTTCTACTGTGGAAAAGTCTTCTAAGGAAACAACGAGCGTGGAAAAGAAGAAATTTAAAGTTAGTAAACATGAAGATATTGACAAAGAGGAATCAAAAACAAATGAAATTCAGGTTAAGGAAGAAAACACAGCCAATAAAAGTGATTCAAAAAAAGAGAGCATTTCTTCTGGCACAAAAAAACAATATACTCAAAGTAACGATACTTCAAAGAGTAGTGAGAAATCTGATACAAAAGTAATTGATTCTGGTAATAACAATTCTTCAACTACGAATGATTCAGTGCAACAAACCACCTCAAAAAAAGAAACTGTTACTGAACCAGTACCTACACCAGAAACAGTACAACCAAGTTATGCATGTCCAGGAGGTATTAATCAAAATGTTTCCTGTGATGTGATCCTAGATAGTAACTTCTATTATGCAACTTATGGTTCTATGTCTGAAGCAGAGTCAGCAGGAGAGTACTATATGAATGAAGTGATGTACATTGGTAATGCCGAAATAACAAATTATTCAGTGCAGCCTGTGAATCGAAATGATCATAGTATTGCCTATTACGGACTGAACCTTTGGAGCAATGGAAACTTAATTCAGTAAGGATGTGATAAATGACAATTGAATAAATACTTTGGCGAGAGAAATCTCGTCTTTTTTGTTGCAACAACCTAAAGGAAAGGAAAAAGAATATGAAAAACATATTGAAGAAAGGTAGTGAATTCTTTCTAACAGCATTAGTTATTCTCAATTCATTGATGAATACTCTACCGGTACATGCTGAAGAAACTACCACATATGAAAATGATTTAGATACGATTGTAGAACTTGGAAATGCAGAAGATGTATTTCCTGATTTGATGCCTCAGTCTGATGGAATCTCATTAACGGATACAACAGGGACAGGCAGTATTTATGCAATGATCCATATTGCCAATCAGTATGGATTTGATTATGTACAGCAATTGTATGTTGGGGATAAGACAGTATTCTGTATTGAACCTATGCAGCTTTTTACAGAAGGCTTGGATTATCATCAGGATACTGCAAAATGGGATGAGTTGTCTGAACAAACGCGTCAGAATATCTGGGAAATCAATTATTATGGATACAGCTATTCTGGTCATCAAACAGAAAAATACTATGTCGCAACTCAGGTTATGATTTGGCAGGCAGTGACTGGAACATGGTATCAGCCTTACTATACAGATGGAACTACAGTGTATGATATTTCAAATGAGGTAGCAGTCATCAACAATTTACGTGCTCAGCCTCAAGGCAGACCGTCATTCAATAATCAAACAATCAAGATGGGATTGAATACACCTGTCACTTTGACGGACACAAAAGGGACTTTATCAAATTACTCAATCACAAATTCAAATGGGATTCGTGCTTCTGTAAATGGAAACAATCTTACAGTAGCTATCACATCTGAAAATTATGATAAGAGTATTACTTTTTCACGTAATTTTAGTGCACGTGATGTGAATGTCATTTATGGATCAGCTGGCTATCAAAGAGTCATTTATTTAGCATCGAGGCGAGATCCTTCTCCAAACTTCAATTTAAATTTCGATTTGATGTATGCAGATATTGAAGTTGAAAAACAGGATTCTCAAACAGGTACTAAGACTCAAGGAGATGCTACATTCAATGGAGCTACATTTGCGATTAAAGATACAAGTGGAAATGTACTTGAAAGAATTACGACAAATGGTTCAAAAGTTAAATCTAAAAAATATCCAGTTGGAACAACTTTAAATGTGTGTGAGGTTACTTCTCCTGAAGGATATTTAACTAACAGTTCTTGTAATACAGTAGAACTTAAATATTCAGGTGATAACACACCTAGTACATTCTATACAACAGTTAAAGACCAAGTAGTTAAGGGTCGTATTGAAATTGCAAAAACGATTGATAAAGAGAAATACGGATTATTCCAAAGCAATGTTCAAAAGCCTGGTGAAGGATTTAAATTTGATATTATTTTAAAATCGACAGGTAAAGTCGTATCAACATTGACTACGGATGAAGATGGTCGAGCTATTAGTGATTATCTTCCATATGGAACTTATATCGTTAAAGAACATGAAACAAAAGGCTATGATACTTTAAAACCTTTTGAAGTAAAGATTGATCAAAATGAGAAGACATATTTCTATAACATCTATAATGATACAATTAAAGCAGAATTAACCATCTACAAAACAGACAGTGAAACTGGAAAACGCATTCCGGCAGCTGGAGTAGAATTCAAAATCAAAGATGCAGATGGTAATTATGTAACACAGGAAGTAACGTATCCTAAAAAAGAAACTACAGATATATTTAAAACGGATGAAGATGGTTCTGTACATTTACCTTCTCCATTAAAGTATGGTGAATATAAATTAGTGGAGATCAAAGCACCTCATGGCTATGTATTAAAAGATACAGAGATTCCAATTAATGTGGATGGTTCTAGTACAGAAATTTTTATGAACTTTGATAACAAGACCCAAAAAGGACAGGTTTATGTGGAAAAGACAGGTGAGATGTTGTCAGGAGCAAAAGAATTTGAAACAGATTATGGAACTTTATATACTCCAGAATACAAAGAACAATATTTATCAGGTGTTACGTATGAAATTACGGCACGTGAAGATATTGTAACTCCAGAAGGAACTGTGTGGTTCCACAAAGGAGATGTAGTTGATACATTTACAACAGGGGATGGTGTAACAACTTCAGCTTTACTTCAATTAGGTAAGTATTCTATTAAAGAAACAGCAACACAAACTGGTTTTGTGTTAGATGGAAACACATATGATTTTGATATTGAATATGCAGGTCAGATGATTGATGTAGTTGAAATCAAACAGTCTTATGTCAATGAAAGACAGAAATTAGATTTGCAGATTACTAAAACATTTGAAGATGAAGATAAGGATGCATATAAAGATGTTGTCTTTGGTGTATATTCTAAAAATGATATTACTTTAAATGACAAAGTGATTATTCCTGCAGATGGATTGGTTGGAACATTAACGATTGATGAAGATGGCAAGAACATTGAACAGTTGGATCTTCCAACAGGCGAATACTATGTTAAGGAATTGGAAACAAATGTAGGCTTCAAATTGGATGAAGAAAAGCATGACTTTACTTTTGATTATGATGCAGATACATCTAAACCTACTGTAACAGTTTCAATGGATCTTTATAATGAAAAACGCCGTTTAGAATTGGATGTCAATAAAGTGGATAAGGATCATCACGATCATTTCTTGAATGGAGCGATTTTTGAAGTATATGATAAGACAGCAGATGCTTATGTTACTACTTTAGCCAGTGGTCAATTAATGATTGCTGGAGAAGACAAAGGGGAAGAGTATGAAATCTCTAAAAATGAAGACTTCTCTAAAATTATCAAGACAGCAAAAACAGATGAAAACAAACAGATTGTTTTAGATATTGATGATGGAACATATTATTCTAGAAAAGTTGGAGATGACAAAGTAACAAAACATGTTGTAAAAGATGGAAAAGCAGTGCTTTCTGATGCGATTTATGGACATGAATATGAGTTCAAAGAAATCAAAGCACCTACTTCTTATCAGTTAGCTGATAAGTCTAAAGCTTATAAAGTAGAAGCGGATGAGGAAACCGATACAATTATTTATTATTTTGAAAATGCTCGTATCGTTGTTCCAAATACAGGGGTATAAATAGTATGAAACATAAAAGAATAAAAATAGCAGCTGCACTGGTTGTAGTGGGATTGATTGGTGGAGTTATCTACAATCAGATTACTGCAAAGAAATCTTATGACTATTCGGATTATTATGTAGAAACAAAAACGAATAAAAAAGAATCAAATAAAGAGAATGAGGAAGCTTCTGAAAAGGAGCTTTCTTTATCTTTGTTGAAAAAAACAAATAAAGATGTTGTTGGTATTTTAGAATTTGATGATCGAATTATTTATGAGCCGATTGTACAAGCTCCAAATAATGATTATTACGTTCGTAAGAATATCAACAAAGAATATGCCAATGCCGGAATACCATTTGTATCGGCAGATGGGAATATAGATTCAAAAAACGTTGTAATCTATGGTCATTCGAGTAAATGGGATAACATTATTTTTACACCTTTAATGAGTTATATAGATCAAAACTATTATAAAAAGCATGATACATTTAAATTCATCACTGAAGATGAAACTAGAATATATCAGATCTTTGGAGTCATGAATATTGATTTAAACGACTTGAATGATTCTTTAGAATTTACTCAAACAGAATGGGATTCAACAAATTCATTTAATTCATTTATATCAGATTCCATTAATAGGGGATTGTATAAAACTGGTGTTTCAGTAAATAAAGAAGATCGATTAATGACTTTGGTTACTTGTGATACAAGAGGTAACAATAAGAGAATTGTGATTCTAGCTAAATTGGTTAATATAGCTAATGTTTAAAACTAAGGTGTATGATATTATTTAGCTAGATAAATTGGTATTTGAGGAGGATTAACATGACGGTTGATGTATATGAAAATTGCCCTATTTATGAAAATGAATATTATATGCTAAGAATGACAAACAAGGAGGACAAGGCGGATTTGTTAAAAGTATATTCTGATGAAAAATCAGTACCATTTTTTAATAGTGATAATTGTGGTGGAGATGATTTTTACTATACAACTGAAAAAAGAATGGAACAAGCGATTGAATTTTGGCATTGGGAATATGATAGACAGGGTTTTGTCCGTTGGACGATTGTTTCAAAGGAAACAAATGAGGCGGTGGGTACGATAGAACTTTTTCATCGAGAAGCCGAAGATTATTTTACAAATTGTGGTTTACTTAGATTGGATATTCGGAGCGATTATGAAATTACAAGTGAGATTGTTAAAATTTTGGAGTTGATAATTGAACCTGCATATGTACTTTTTCAATGTGATAAAATTGCTACAAAAGCGATAGATTTAGCGGTTGAACGTATTTCAGCATTGAAAAGATTGGGCTTTAAGTATTCAGAAGAAAAGTTGATTGGACATGACGGTACAGAATATGATTCATATTACGTATTAGAGCAATAACTTCCAGTTTGTGGATGAATGGATTGATAAAATAATGAACATTAAACAACAAGAAGTAGCTCAAATGAATATGGTGGAATGGTTATCAGATTCGCAAGAATTAGGTAAAAAGCCATCTAAAATTGAATTTGTTAAAAAATTTGAATTGTATGAGATGCATTATTATATTTTTAAATTTAAGAGAAGTGTATTTACTTCATGGCTTGTTGGGGTTAGTAGCGGTTATGTAGATAATGATCTTGTACCGTACGGACATACTTTCAGTGATATGAAAAAATATAATGCAACTACTGCGCAAAATGATTGTATTGATATGATAGAAAGAATTCGTTCTTATTGGATGGAACAAGCAAAAAGCTACACGTAGCAATAATATTTACTTTCTTACTATGAAATTTTGATTGCTTTATAGTATTTTTTTGATTGTTAAAAGAATTCTATGTCATAATTTTTATAAAGGTTGGTGGATATCTTGGAAATTAAAAATATAATTGGTGAAACAACAGAATATGATAAAAAGTTAAAATTAGAAGTTAAAAAACCTAAAAGCTGGTGTAAAAGCATCAGTGCTTTTGCGAATACTTTAGGAGGTTTCTTAATCTTTGGAATTTCAGATGATAATCAAATCGTTGGTTTAGAAACTCCGGATAAAGATGCTGAACTTATCAGCGAAATCATTAAAACAAGATTAAATCCGATTCCAGAGTTTAAAATTTCTTTTCATACTGAAGATGGAAATGTTCTTTTAATTGTTCAGGTATTCAAAGGAGAAGAAACACCTTACTATTATTCAGGAGACGGATTACTTGAAGCTTATGTTCGTATTGGTAATGAAAGTGTAAAAGTGTCTCCTATCGAATTAAAACGTCTTGTATTAAGAGGCCGTAACACAACTTTTGATTCTCAAAATTCAATGTATAAAGTTGAAGATTATGCTTTTTCTAAACTTAGAGAAAGATATAAAAAATGGACGGGTAATAGTTTTGACGAAAAAGATCTTGTTTCATTTGGACTAGCAACCGAAGATGGTTATCTTACAAATGCAGGTGCTTTAATTGCGGATGAAAGTCCAATTCGTTATTCAAGAATCTTTTGTACACGTTGGAATGGGTTGAATAAAAGCGGAGGTACTTTCGATGCATTAGATGATGCTGAATATGAAGGCAGTGTTATTTCTTTAATAGACAATGGTGAAGCCTTCATTAAAAGAAATGCCAAAATGATGTGGAAAAAGACAGCAAATTCTAGAGAAGAAATGCCAGAATATGTTGAACGTAGTTACCACGAAGCATTAGTCAATGCGATAGCACATAGAGATTATTTGATTAATGGCAGTGAAGTTCACATTGATATTTATGATGATCGTTTGGAAATTTATTCTCCAGGTGGCATGCCAGATGGCTCTAACATCCAAGAAAGAGATCCCGTAACAGTACCATCTACTCGAAGAAATCCAGTATTAGCAGATGTATTTAATCGGCTTGGATATATGGAACGTAAAGGCAGTGGATTTGCAAAAATCTTAGATAATTATGCTTTTCAAGTGAACTATACTGATGAAAAGAAACCCTATTTCAGATCCGATAGATACCAATTTACTGTTATTATGCCAAATTTAAATTATCGTGGCACTCAAGATGGCACTCAAGATGGCACTCAAGATGGCACTCAAGATTTTGATACACTAATAATGAACATGATTGAAGAAAACAATAAAATCAGTGCAAAAATCATGGCTGAAAAATTAGGTGTCAGTTTAAGAACAGTTCGACGCCTCATTAAAGAAAATGATCAAATTGAATATGTGGGACATGGATTTAGCGGATATTGGAAAATTAAATAGTTTCCTAGAAAGAAGTGATTTTATTTGACACATATACGTTGTCCTCATTGTGGACATGAAACAGCACAAATCATTTATGGCTTTCCTGTAATGGATGACAAACTTCAAAAAGATATTGATGAACAGAGAGTATATCTTGCAGGTTGCGAAAAGATGATTCCTCCTGCATCTCGTCATTGTTTCTATTGTAATCAAGATGTTTATTATTCATTCTTGCCTGTTGATGAAGCTGAAACTACTTGTGTTGAATTTAAAATTGGTGAATTTCATCAAGGTTATCAAAAAATCATTGTCGAGAAGAAAGAAAATCGATTCATCGCAACTTATATTGATTCTCTTACTAATTTAGAGCGTGAAACAAATATTGATTTAACTGAAAAGGAATATAAGAAGTTTATCCATAATATATATTCTACATTAAAGAATGGAATGAAAACTATGATGATTTAGATATTTGTGATGAAACAACCTGGTCTATCATTATAAAAACAATTAATAGTTTAGGTTTACCTGAGCTTCGATAAGCATTAGCACTTCAGCTAGTGCTTTTCTTTTTGCCTGATTTAGAAAGGATGGTGATGTTATGGCAGAATTTAAATCTCAAGATGAGAAAACTAAACAGGCTTTTTCAATGATTGAGCAAGGAGTAAAGGATGTTTATTCTTCTGAATCTTTTAAACAGTATCTATCCTGTTTAAGTAAGTTTCATAGTTATTCCTTGAATAACACTTTATTAATATTGTCACAGAAGCCGGAGGCTAGTTTAGTAGCTGGTTATCGTGCCTGGCAGACAAATTTTAATCGTCATGTAAATAAGGGCGAAAAAGGATTGATGATTCTAGCTCCGGTTACAACAAAAGAAGATAGATTAATGAATAAACATGATGAAAATGGAAATGTGATTTTAGACGAGTCTGGAAATCCAGTCCAGGAAATGCGTGTAGTTAATCTGACGCATTTTAAGACAACGACAGTCTTTGATATTTCACAAACTTCAGGAGATCCTCTTCCATCTTTAGTGCATGATTTGACAGGTTCTAGTAATGAAGTGAAAGCAATTATTCAAACTATTCAGTCCGTATGTACAATACCAATTGAATTTAAAACAGAAACTGAAGATCTTAGTTTTATGACTGGAGCTAAAGGATATTATTCACCAAAGAAAGATAAGATTGTCATTAATAAAGATTTAGAGGATTTACAAACCGCAAAAACCTTAATACATGAGTATGCTCACAGCATACTTCACAAAGAAACTGATAAAAATCAAAGCCAACGAGAAATTGAAGCAGAATCGTTGGCTTTTGTTATTTGTGATCATTTTGGAATTGATACTTCTGAATATTCATTTGGCTATATCGCGTCTTATGCTAACAAGGATTACAGTGAATTGAAATCTATTTTAGTAAACATTCAGAGTAAAGCACACGAAATGATTGAATTAATAGAACCTGTGTTTAAGGAGAATTTGCATATGTTAGAAAAGGAAAATCAATATATTACTCCAGTGGAAATGGAAGAATTGAATCATGATATTGTACTTAAAGTTGCATCCGTGATGGAAAAGTATAAAGAAATTGTGTCAGATTCAAATATTACAACTTCAGATATTCATGAAACGATTGATCAAGAAATATCGAATCTTTTGACAGATAACAAAGAATATAGAGTACAAGATCATTTGTATCAGAATAATGAAGTATACCAGCGTGTTTTGCATAGTGCTTGTTATGATGTATTTATGAATGAAGAGTTTGATCCAAAACAATCCTGGTTTATGGATCATTCAATTGAAAGAAGAAACTATGAGATGTTTGAAAAAATAGCCAGTCCGTTATTAACAAACAGTGCATATTATATGAAATTTGGAACACCTAATTATATGGATTTAAATATCGAAATTATTGGGGATGATCGATTGGCTATGGCTCATAACTATGTTTTAAATGGGGATGTGATGGCTGATCCAGATGTCGAATTTACTGTCGATAGAAAGAACAGGATGCTATATCCACAGACCTATCAGCAGGATTCACTTCAATACTTTGAAAGAGTAGATGGGGATTCAACTCGTGTTCGAGAACTGAATCATTTTATGCATGAATGGCTCACAAATGTTGTTGATCAAAAGTATAAAGTGCAAACTATTTATACGGAAGACAAAGAACTTTCTGTCAAAGAAAATCCAAACGCTGTAAGAAACTTTTGTAAACAGAATGGTATAGGAATGATGGCACCTAAACTAAAGGAGTTGGAAAAATGAGCAAAAAGTTTATTCGAAAATCGGTTCTTGAAAATGTTAGGAAACTATCGGCATTTGATTATTTAAATAACTATCATCCTTCATTATTAGTAAAAAATGGAAAGAAGGATTACTCTCATAGAGAACATGAATCATTGCACTTTTCAAACGGAATGTGGTATTGGTGGTCACAAGGTGTAGGTGGTACGACTGCATTGGATTATTTGATTGCTGTAGAAGGATATGATTTTAAAGAAGCGTGTAACTATTTAGCAAGTTTAATGAATATTAGTGATCCAGTTGTTACGTATTATCATAAAAAAGAAACTAAACCATTCGAGCTTCCTGAGAAAGATAAAAACAATAATTTAGTGATTCGTTATTTGTGTGAAACACGAAAAATAGATAGAGAAATTGTTGATTATTTTATTTCTAAAGGGATGCTTTATCAGTCAGCAAATTTTCGAAATGCTGTGTTTGTTGGGTATGATGGTGATATGCCTGCTTATGCATTTAAGCGAAATATATTTAAAGATTTTAAATTAGAACATGCAGGAAGTAATAAGGCTTTTAGCTTTAATTATCAAAATAAAGAAAGCAATGTTCTTCATGTTTTTGAAGCAGCCATTGATTTATTGTCTTACATGACACTATTAAAAATGGAAGATATTGATTACAAGTCTTTTAATTATTTATCTTTAGGTGGAGCTTGTGAAAAGATAGCAGCAAAGACGGAAGCTGATATACCAATAGCATTAAAAGCCTTTTTAGAAAGAAATCCCAATGTTCAAATTATTGTTTTCCATTTGGATAATGATGAAGTAGGTAGAGGTGCAACACAAAAGATTATGATGATTGCGAGATGCAATTACCAATGTTTTGATAATCATCCGATGAACTTTAAAGATGTAAATGATGAATTAATTCATAAAAGTCTGTTGCTATCGACTGATTTATGGATTTGACAAATGAATCATTCATATCCTATTGGATATAAAATAATGTAACTGTAATTAATAAGTAATACTTTTTATGTACAATAGCAATGAAATTGCATATAATTTAAATATGGAGGTGATGCTGTATGTCTACTATTCAAGTAAGAGTGGATGATGATTTAAAATCTAAGGCAGATGCATTATTTAAGGAATTAGGTACAGATACAACGAGTGCAATTCGTATGTTTTTAACTCAAGCAGTTGCTTATGATGGAATTCCTTTTGAAATTAAAAAATTTAATAAAACAAAAGAAATGAAAATTATGACAGAAGATGAATTTTTGGATAGACTTGCCTCTTCTAGAGCTCAATCTAAAGAAGGAAAAGTAATAGATGCGGATATAGCAATAGATAGCATTAGAAATAAATATGGATTATAAAGTAATATTTACTGAAAATGCAATGGAAGATATGGATTCTATTGTAGAATACCTTCTTTTTCACTTGCGTAATAAACAAGCGGCAAATCATTTTATCGCTTCTGTTGAAAGCGGAAAATTCGTATTAAGTAATTCTGCTGAGTCATTTCAATTGTGTTTGAATTCTAGACTTCGAAGCAAGGGATATCGAAGATTAAATTTAGATAAAACTAAATATTTCTTGTTGTATCGTATTGAAAATTCAATAGTTTTTATAGATGGTATTTATCATCAATTACAAGATTACGAAAATAAAATTAAATAATTCTTTTTGAGAAAGTTTACGCTTTCTCTTTTTTATTACACAAATTTAGAAAGAGGTGGATTAATTTGAATAAACAATTTGATTTATTTCAAAAAATGAAGATCAAAGAGGTCTGTGAAAATATTAGTCGTATGACTTATGCATATATCAATCCAGACACAAAACAACCAACCGTAGTGCCATCAAAGCATTATAAAGATATTTTAGATCAGCCGGTAGAAGTATTGGTTAATGATCAAGTGAAAAAACAATTTTTAAATATTATGTTTAAACAAATGAAAACATTAAAAGAAGAAGAACCCATCTTGTTTAATGAAACACTGTTGTTGATGGATTTAAATAAGACCCCAGATAGTTTGGAACTAAATGAAGAAGCAGCATTAAAGATAACGGCCACAGAATTAGTTGAAAGTGAGAAAACACAAAAGAAAAAATTCCATTTAGTGGATAATGCATATTTGGATTCATACGAAGCAACAAAGAATGATAGTGAATTGATGGCTCAGATATTTAAAGAGCAACAAAATGATCGTGTTTATTCTGTTGAATTAGATGAGATGGAAATGGAAAAACCTAAGTCAAAAGGAGGAAAAAAGAATGACTTACAGCACTAGAATTTATAATTATTCAAATTTAAAAGATGAAGACAAACAAATTGTCCAGGCACAATTGTTAATGTTTGAAACTGTAGAAGACACAATCACAGAATATATGTATCGTAGAGAATCTTCTACAAATATTTTGGATGCAGTTTCTTATGAAGAAGGAATTAAAGCTTTAGAACAAGTACAACAAAATATGTTTAGTGATATTGTAGAATATATTGTTTACGCAATTGACAGTTATGAAGAAGATGTGGACGAAGTTGATACACAGGATCCGCTTTTTGGCTTGTATCAAGAAGTTGAGGATATTGATAATGAATGATTTAGAAACGTGTGATTTTAATGCGGTCAATCTTGAAAGATTGGCTTTTTATTTTGAAAAATTAGAAGAAGGAGAGGACGAATAATATGATTCACAATGATAAAGTTTTAGAAGATGTGAATGCATTACTTGATTACGATTCAGTTAAAGATTTCTTATTCATGAATGTAATTAATGCAGAAACTAATAAAGAAGAATTATCTATGGAGCCACATACAGTTATTGGAGATTTAGCGATTGTATATAGAGTGATGATTAAAACAACTGATGATCAATTTTGCTCAGCTAGAGTTACAAATGAAATGCTTGATCATTATGGTATTGATGTATCGCAGTTGCACAATGATGCATTGATTTCATCACCAAATATGATGAAACCAGAAATTATTCCACTAGAAACATTGCTGATGGGAGTTCCAGAACAAGAAGCATGGCAAAATGAAGACAGGCATTTTGTAGTTTTGACAAATGAACATAGAACGGATGGAGCAGCAACAATTTTTTATTCTGGAGTTTTGAATAATCTGGCTGAAAAATTAGGACATGATCTTTATATTGTTCCTTCTTCAACAGATGAATGTTTAGCTTTATGTGATTCTCCAACATTGAATACGGATCGTTTGAAAGAAATGCTTTTACTTATGAACGGTCCTAGTTTTATGGATCAAGATAAAAAGCTATCTGATATTTTATATCATTATGATAAGGATAATCATGTTTTAGAGAAATCAGATGATTATGAAAAGAGAATCAATAAGCAGAGATATTCACAATTACTTCATTAAGATTTGGAGAATTGAAAATGATTAAATACGAAGATATCGTTAAGCGAATTTCGTTTATTGAAAAAAGAAAAATTAAAAATGAAGAATAGATAAAATTTCTAATAGAAGAAAATAATACATTATCTTCAAATTTAAAATTACTAAATCAGAAAAAAGAAATGTTAGAAAAAATGAATCAGGATCTAGCAGATCTTATACCTGATAAGAAAAAGGCTGCAGACAATTAGTGTCTACAGTTGTAGCAAGCAACGTCTTTGGATATCCAAAGACAAGTATTTAGGGAACATCCCTAAGACCCTGAGCTATCAAAAGAGTTGGTAGCTCTTTTTTTGTTGGAGGTGGATATTAAATATGAGTACCGTAACAATAAGTTTATTAAGTTTCCTGGGTGGTTTGATTATTGGAGTTTTCTATGTTTTGTTTATACAAGGTGCTTTTTATAGAGATGCGGAAAAGAAATAAACAATTTGTCATTCGTTTATCGGATAGTGAATGGAATCATCTCAATGAATTAGTGAAATATTCAGGACAATCAAGAGAATCCTATTTACGTATGTGTATAAATGGTTTGATTCCTAGGCCGGCACCTAGTATTGAGCTTGTAGAAGTAATCCAAGTATTAAGACAAATTGCAGAGAGTATAAATAGAATAGCTGAAGAAGTTTATAAACAAAATAAAATGGATGATTCAGTTTATATGGAAAATTATGAGGTGCTTCAAAAACAAATCAATGAGATTATGATTCTTATTCGACAACCTATCAATATGGAGGAAGTATGGCAATTACAAAAATATGGGCAGTAAAGGATGATTTGAGAAGAGTTTTAAACTATATTGAAAATCCGGATAAGACAAAAGAAGAACTCGGTGATGGATTAAAAGAAGTGTTGGCATATACAACTCAGGGATATAAAACAAATGAGAAAGAATATATTACTGGAATTAATTGCGAACCTAGTACATCACTAAAGCAGATGATGAATACCAAACTATCCTATAACAAGATGGATGGAAGACTAGCCTATCATGCAGTACAGTCTTTTAAGCCAGGTGAAGTAACGCCAGACGAATGTCATTCATTAGGTGTGCAATTGGCGAAACAAATGTGGGGAAATCGATTTGAAGTTGTTGTATCTACACATTTAGATAAAGACCATTTGCACAACCATTTTGTTGTGAATTCAGTTTCCTGGGTAGATGGCAAGAAGTATGATAACCGGAAAAAAGATATTGATCATTTTCGAGAATTAAATGATGCAATATGTAAACAGCATGGTTTGAATGTTATTGAAAAACCAGAAGGAAAAGCCATGAATTATGGAGAGTGGAATGCAGAAAAAAAGGACAGCATTTATTTTAGAAAGATTATTCGTTATGATGTGGATTCTGTATTAGCGTATGCTAGAACTTTAGATCAAATGAAATCAGGGCTTGAAGATATTGGATACGTTGTTGATTTAACTGGTAAGCACTGGACTTTAAAACATCCACAGTCGCAAAGAAAGTTTCGGTTTTATAAACTTGCTCGTGATGGTCGATATGACGAAGATCATATCATGGAACGAATCAACAACAATTATTTATTTCCAATGCAGCCAGTTAAGGATATTGTGCCATGTAAAGAATATCGTGGTGATCATACAAAATTAAAAGGAATCAAGGCTTTATATATTAGATATTGTTTTGAATTAGGAATTATTCGACCTAAAGGAAAACGACAGAAATATCCAAGTCCACAGTTAAGAAAGGATTTGATATACATGGATAAAATCACAAATGAAAATACTTTTGTAGGAAAGCATAATCTAGAAACAATAGAAGATGTGCTTGCCTTTAAAGTATCTCTAAACAAAGAAATAGAATCTTGGATGAATCAAAGAAGATCTATTTACAATAAAATCAAAAGAACGCGTGATCCAAATTTGAAAAAGCAATTAGAAATGGATCGTGATACGTTAACTTCTAAAATTGCACATGGGAAAAAGGAAATCAAAATATGCGAAGATATAGAAAAGAGAGTTCCTAATATTCAAGATAAATTAAAAATGGTGAATGCATTAGAAGATGAGCGTATCCAAACACAAAAAGAATATGAAAGGAGCTTGAATTTATGAACAGTGCAGATACTGCAGATCAAATGATGAAGATGACCTTAGAAGGTATACAGGTTGCTGCTGAAGTTGGTTTAAAAGCAGGTGGCATGGCAGCAAGATCTTTGGCTGTCACTTTATATGCAATTTTAAAAGACAATAAAAAAGTGAAAGGAAAAACTAATTTAAATAACTTGTTAAAGTCAGACAAAGAGTTAAAAGTCTTTGCTATTCATCATTCGGATTTAAAAAAGTTTTGTGAAGAAGCAAAACATTATGGAGTTTTATATTCTGTATTGAAAGAAAAGAATAATACAGATGGAATTGTGGACATTATGGTAAAAGCAGAAGATGCTTCTAAAATCTCAAGGATGGTAGATAAGTTTGATCTAGCTACTATCGACACAAAAGCAATTCGTGAATCTGTATTATCACAACAGAATATAGATGATGCTAAACCACTTAGTGATGAAGAGCATGATGCCTTATTGTCAAAGCTAATGGATGATAAAGAAAACCCCGACAAAGCTCGGACAAGCAAGGACGGTACTCCGTTCGAGCCATCTTCAAAAACATCGAAGAAAGAAAACAAGAAGAAAACCGTCGAAAGAAAAAGATTAACAGCTACTACGGATAGGCCTTCTGTTCGCAAGGAATTGAAGGACATTAAACAGAAGCAAAACCTAAAATCTTCTGCACCTAAGTATCCAGTTAAGAAAAAATCAAAAAAGAAAGTGAGATAACGATTATGAGAAAATGGTTTCAGAAAAATGATGACGAAATAATTGAAATTCAGGTAGATGATACAGAGAGAAGAATTATTGTTAGGGCATTAGCTGATCTAAGAGATAAACAGCGATTAGCTCATAAGAACTATGATTTTTTAGATTCTCTTATTGTAAAGGTTTGTGATGCAGACCATCCATCAATAAAAGATCACTATGAGAGATGCTAAGAACGACGAATATTTATTTCTAGGCTTATTAATCATTCCTACAATATGGTTTGCAGTTTTGATTGCACCATATATGGATCAAGGACTCATTCATGCACTACCTTATCTAAGTGAAGCATTGAATCATCCCTTTCAATTTCAATGGTGTGATAATTCTTTAAAAACGATTGGAATATTCCTGATTATCTATGTTTTAGGAATTGGTATTTACTTATCCAACGAAAAGAATTACAGACAAAAAGAAGAGTATGGATCAGCTAGATGGGGATATATACGCTCTTTAGTAAAGAAACACTCGAATAAGGATTTCTTTGAAAATAAGTTGTTTACACAAAAAACACGAATGGATATTCATGGAAAAATTAAAAACGTAAATCTTCATACGGTTGTGATTGGTGGTTCTGGTGCTGGTAAAACTCGATATTATGCTAAGCCTAACATTATGCAGTGTAATACGAGTTATGTAGTATTAGATCCAAAGGGAGAAATTATCAAGAGTGTAGGTTATATGCTTGAAGATGAGGGGTATGAAATCAAAGTCATTGATTTAATTGATATGTCTAAATCATTGGGATATAATCCATTTCATTATATTCAAAGTGACAAGGATGTATTGAAATTGATCACGAATCTAATTCGTAATACAACTCCAAAAGGATCTTCTACAAACGATCCATTTTGGGAGAAAAGTGAAACAGCATTGCTTGAAGCATTGATGTTATATTTATATCATTATGCGCCGGAGGATGAGCAAAACTTTACGATGGTAATGGAGATGCTGAATTATGCTGAAGTAAAAGAAGATGAAGATGATTATGAGAGTCCGTTGGATGAGTTATTTAAGCGTCTAGAAACGATAGATAGTAATTCTTTAGCACTTAAACAATATAAAATATATAAACAGGCAGCAGGTGATATATGCTCTAAGTGACTTTTTAATCATGATTGTGTCATGGTTAGTGAAGCAATCACTTAGAGCATTTTTGTTTCAGGAGGTACAGCC